>Ga0073923_1000008_pt1 | contig 54124 bp, 53 predicted proteins | sample GWRWT4_1June14_FD_70956 | JGI IMG/M metagenome (GOLD analysis project Ga0073923, IMG submission 70956) | Sand microcosm microbial communities from a hyporheic zone in Columbia River, Washington, USA - GW-RW T4_10-June-14 | ecosystem: Engineered > Artificial ecosystem > Sand microcosm >... | reverse complement strand
GGACAGGTCATAGGACCACTGCGACAGCCAGGAGCGCAAGGTGGTGAACCGCGCCAGCCCCACCGGCCCGTCGTTGACCACGAACGGATCGCCCAGCATGCAATGGTTCGGCGGGCGGTCGTTGGGATCGACCAAGGGATCGAGCCAGCGCGGATCGGCCATGGTGCCTTGCACGGTAAAGCAGCGTTCGTGATGTTCCAGCCCGGCGCGCTTCAGCGCCGCCAGTTCTTCCTGCGCCCAGGCGGTAATTCGCCGGTTGCGGGCGATCTGGCGCGCGCGGTATTCGGCCACGAAATCTGCGGAGTAGGGCGGCTTGGGCCCGTCGGGCGCGTAGAGGTTCCATTTGGGATTGCGCTCGAACGGGCGGTTTTCATCGTCGATCGAGGCGTCCAGCCACTCGGTCAGGGTCAGATTGCGCGAGAGGTGCGCGGCGAGCAGCAGCACGCCGTCCGCCGGGATGAACTGGGCCGCAGTCAGGTCATAGGGATCGCCCGCCGGGGTATGCGTCACCCGCGGGTCCTGCGCTTCGGCCTGGTAGAACAGGCTCTGTGCCCCGCCGCCCGACCAGCCGCCGAGGTAGACCCTGGCATAGCCCAGTTTCTCCTTGGCGTGGCGGATGCAGGCCCCGAAATCCATCACCGCGCGCTCCATGATCAGCGCCGTGTCGTTGCCCCGGTAGCGGGTGTTGCAATAGATCGTGTGCACCCCCATCCGCGCCAGATTGGACACCAGGGGCAGCCATGATCCCCCGCCAATCGGATGCGAAAAGATCACCACGCGGTCCGATGGCACGTCGGGCTTGAGGTGCACTGCCTCAACCACAACCTTGCCGATCTGCCCGGCATAGGTGTCCTTGAACGCGCTCTCCTCGTCATAGACGATCAGGTAGGGAATGCGCTGGAAAGTGCCGTCAGCCATGCTTTTGCTCCAGGAAGTCTTGGGCCAGTGCGATCGCCCCGGTGATCCCCGCCGCGTCGCCCAGGGCTGGCGCGACAATATAGCTCTCGAGGCCCGGATCGAGTTCAGGCGCGGAGAGGTATCCGCCGAGGCGGCGTTCAGTCTCACGCCGCAGGGCTTCGATCAGGCCCCGGCTCTTCATCACCCCGCCGCCAAACACCAGCCGGTCAGGCATGTGCAGCAGGATCAGGTTCACCGCCAGCTGGGCGATGTAGCCAGCGATCAACCCGGTCTTGGCCGGATCGTCCAGTTCGGACAGGCTCTGCCCCCAGCGCGCCTTGATTGCGGGCCCGGCGGCCATGCCTTCAAGGCAGGCCCCGTGGAAGGGGCAGTGTCCGGCAAAGCTGTCAGACGGATCGCGCACCACCGCGATATGCCCACTCTCATAGTGCGAAAAGCCGCGCAGGCTGCGCCCCTGGCTGACCACCCCGCTGCCGACTCCGGTCCCCACGGTGGTGTAAGCGAGTGTCGCGCAGCCTTGCCCCGCGCCATGCCGCCACTCGCCCAGCGCCGCGCCATTCACGTCGCTATCGACCACGATCGGCACGCCGAACCGCCCCAGCACATCATGATAACGCGCACCCTGCCAGCCGGGCTTGGACGTTGCCAGGATTGTGCCATAGGCAGGCGAGGCGGGATTGATATCGATTGGGCCAAAGCTCGCCACGCCGAAAGCTGCAATCGGGCCATGCGCCGCGCTGGCCTGATCGAAGAACTCGGCGAGGTCGGCAAAGCACTCGACTGGCGTGCGCGTCGCGATCCGCGTTTCGGCAAGTACTGTCCCATCGGCGCGCGCCAGCGCCAGGACAAATTTGGTCCCGCCGGCTTCGATTGCCCCGATCAGTCCTGCTGCCACCAGCCAAGCTCCCTTGTCGCGGACCCTTGCTGGCATGGCGCGAAATCCCGCGCAATGCATAGCAAGCTCAAATCTGCCCGAAGGCAAAAGTCGATCACGATTTCGACTGATTGGTGCGGTCGAGAAGACTCGAACTTCCACGGGCTTTCGCCCACAACGACCTCAACGTTGCGCGTCTACCAGTTCCGCCACGACCGCTAAATCATCGGGGCGATCAAGCCGCCCCGGGGGGGTAGGAGCGCGCCCTTAGCAAAGGGGGCTGGGGGCTGCAAGCACTCAAAAGCGCGTTAATCTTTTGGCCCGGTCTGTCCCGGCTGGGGACGCGGCTTTCTGGGCCATTGCGGCAAAAGTGAATTGGGCGTTCACCATTGTCCATGAGCTTTGCTTTCCCCTTCGTCCTGGCCGCCGTGGTCGCCCAGACCCCGCTTCCCGCGCAGCCGCAGCAGCACGGTGCCTCGGTAGCCGCGCGGGCGACGGTGGTGATCCTGCGCAGTGGTGAGAACAGCGAAGTGGCGGGGGCCGAAGCGCTCAAGCGCCATGTCAGCCGTCCGGAAGCAGGCCGCGTGACGATTGCATTTGAGTAAAATCTAGCTTCCCGGCTTCCAGCCAATCTTGGCTTTCACGGCGCCCTTGGGGACATTGACCAGCGCCTCGTTCACCGCGACGCTTTCGCCCGGGGCGAGCACGCGTTTGGGCGAGCGAACTTCCTGGACATAGACCTGCGATCCGCGGGCATTGTAGAGCACCACAAGGATCGCCGGGACCGAGCGCGATTCCTGGCTGACGTTGGTCACCGTGCCGTTGGTCTCAAAGAAATAGCTGCCATCGGCCAGCGGGCGCGGGCCTTGCTGCTTTTCGGGGAAGTTGAGCTTCAGCCCTGGCTGGTCTTCGGCGAACTGCTGCTGGGCGAACGGCATCCAGTCCGGCAGGCCATACCAGGCCGCCGCCCCGATCGATCCGAACGCAACCAGCGCGAACAGCACCGCGGCAATCGTCCACATCTTGGCCGGGTTGCGGCGCGGGCGGAACAGCGGCTCGTGGGCAAAGCGCGAGACTTCCTCTTCCTCGGCATAACCACTGGCGACAAGCGGCGCGGCGGCGGGGGGAGGGGGCGGCAAGGTTTCATCGGAAAAGCTGAGCGGCGGAGGCGCTGGCGCGGCCGCTGCCTCATCCCAAGCGGGAGCGGGCGCTGCGGTGGCGGGTTCCGGTTCGGGCTCGGTCGCAGGTTCAGGCTCTGGGACAGGCGGGGCCTCTGCCTGAGGTTCGGGCGCGGCGACGGGCTGGGGCGCCGGTTCGGCCGCAGGCTCGGGCGGCGGTGGCGCGGGTTCAGGAGCGGGCGGTGCTGCCGCTACTGGCGCGGGCGGATCCAGCCTGGGCCCTTCCTGGAACCACGAATGGCGGCACTTGGCGCAGCGCACGGTGCGCCCGTCAGCCCCGACCGCGGTGTCAGGCACGACATAGCGCGTGGAGCAGGCGGGGCAGGATATGATCATGGTGAGCCTGTTAAGCATGTGGACAAGGCCGGGGGCAAGGGCGCGGTGCACCGCTAAGCGTGGCTATACCCTTTTTTCCACATGGATTGGCCGCTATAGGGCGGCCTCACCTGCACCATCTGGCGCACCAACTGGACCGGCCCCGATCACGATGAGCAACGCTGCAGAAGGGGAAATCGTCCAGTTCGACAATGTCGGGCTGCGCTACGGCACCGACCGGGAAGTGCTGAGCAATGTGTCCTTCACGTTGTTTCCGGGCGGTTTTTACTTCCTGACCGGGGCCAGCGGCGCGGGCAAGACCTCGCTTTTGAAGCTGCTTTACCTGGCCCAGCGCCCATCGCGCGGGGCGATCCGGATGTTCGGCAGCGATGCAATCACCTTGCCGCGGGAGCGCTTGCCCGCGCTGCGCCGACGGATCGGGGTGGTGTTTCAGGAATTTCGGCTGGTTTCGCACCTTTCGGCCTTCGACAACGTGGCTTTGCCGCTGCGGGTGGCCGGCGTGGCCGAGCGCGAGATTACCAAGCCGGTGGCCGACATGCTCGAATGGGTGGGTCTGGCCGACCGGATGCATGCCTTGCCTGCACAGCTTTCGGGCGGTGAGCAGCAACGCGTAGCGATCGCCCGCGCGGTGATCCATCGCCCCGAAATGCTGGTCGCGGACGAGCCGACCGGCAACGTCGATCCCGACATGGCGGTCAAGCTGCTGCGCCTGTTCGAAGCGCTCAACCGGCTTGGCACCACGGTGGTGGTGGCGACCCACGACGTGCACTTGCTCAAGCGCGTGCCGGATTCGCTGATCATGCGGCTCGACAAAGGGCGGCTGTCCGATCCGACCGGCGCCTTGCGCTATCCGCCGCGAGTCCCCCGTCCCAAAGGGGAGGCCCGCTGATGGCCTTCTCGCTTCCCCGCTTTGTCTCGCGCGGCGCCGAGGCCGAGCTGATCCCGCAGGGCCGCCTGTCGGGGCCGATGCCCTGGGTGATCGCGATCATGGTCGCGTTGACGGTGATTGCCGCGGCGGCGGGACTGGCCTTCAGCAATACCGCGCGCAGTGCCAGCGATGCGCTGACCGGCGGGATCACTGTGCAGATCGTCAATGCCAATCCGGTAGAGCGTGACCGTCAGGCCCAGGCCGCGCTGCGATCCTTGCGCGCAACGCCCGGCGTGGTTGAGGCCACGCTGGTCTCGCAGGCCGAGATCGACCGGCTGATCGAACCCTGGCTGGGCGCGCCGACTGCCGAAGGGGCGATCCCGGTGCCCGCCTTGATCGACGCGCGCCTGCGCGATCCGGTCAGCGGGGAAATGCTGGGCCAGCTGCGGCGCACGCTGCGCGATGTGGCGCCCGCCGCACGGGTCGATGCGCAATCGACCTGGTTGAAGCCGGTGTTCAGCGCGATCGGGACCATGCGCTGGCTTTCGATCGCACTGGTCGGCGTGCTGGCCTTTGCCTTGGCGGCAGCGGTGCTGCTGGCGGTGCGCACGGCGCTGGGCACCAATCGCGAGACGATCGAGATTGTCCACTTGCTGGGCGGGACCGATCGCCAGATCGCCCGGGTGTTCCAGCGCGCGATCGGTTTCGATGCGGCTGGCGGCGGGGCGATCGGGCTGGCGCTGGGGCTGGTGGTGGTGCTGCTGCTGGGCAAACAGTTCGGCGGACTGGGCGCAGGGCTGGTCAGTTCGGGCGCGCTGGGCTGGCTCGACTGGATATTGCTGGCCTTGATCCCCGTAGTCGGCGTAGGGCTGGCGATGTTCACTGCGCGCCAGACGGTCATTCGCGCGCTCAAGAAGATGCTTTAAGGACTCGCAATGCTGCGCCGCGTGCTTTCGTTGATCCTGCTCGCCTGGGCGCTGGGCTTCGTCTGGTTCGCTGCGGTGCTGCCGCAGCCCGCGGGCACCCAGCGCGCCGATGCGGTGGTCGTGCTGACCGGGGCCGCGGGCCGGGTTGAGCGCGGGCTGGCAGTGCTGGACAATAGGTGGGCCCCGCAGATGTTCGTTTCGGGCGTGTTCCGCGAGGTCAAGCCGGGCGAATTCGCTGCGCAGTTCAGGGTTTCGGGCGCGCAAATGGCCTGCTGCGTTGCCCTGGGCTATGCCGCCGCCGATACCAAGGGCAATGCCCGCGAGACCGCCGAATGGGTCCGCACCAAGAAGTACCGCTCGATCCGGCTGGTCACCAGCGACTGGCACATGCGCCGCGCGGTCTTCGAACTGGGCGGCGTGCTGCCGGGCGGGGTGACGATTGTCGAAGATGCGGTGCCCAGCAAGCCCAGCATGCGGACCCTGTTCGTCGAATACAACAAGCTGGTCGCGCGCGGCCTGGTGCGTTTGGTTGGGGGCTAGGGTGGGCCGACTGCTGCTGATCCCGCGCAACCTGGCCTTCTATGCCGCATTCTATGGTGGCAGCGTGTTCATCGTGCTGATCAGCGTCGCCGCGCTGTTCTTTTCCTCGCGTGAGACTTTCGTGCGATGCGTCCACTCGTGGTCGCTCTATCACCGCTGGTGCGCGCGCCACCTGCTGGGGATCACGATCAAGGTCGAAGGCACGCTGCCTGAAGGCCCGGTCTTCGTGGCGATGAAGCATGAAAGCCAATTCGAGGCGATCGACATTCCGCAAGTGGTCCCGTTCCCCGGGGTCTTTGCCAAGGCCGAGCTGATGCGGATCCCGCTGTGGGGCTTGGTGGGTGATCGCTATGGCCTGGTCGAAGTCCAGCGCGATCAGGGCGCCAAGGCGCTGCGCCATATGCTGACCGCGGCCAAGCGGATCATCGGCGAGGGCCGCTCGCTGACGATTTTCCCCGAGGGCACCCGCGTGGCTCAAGGCACCCGGCCGCCGCTGCAATCGGGATTTGCCGGGGTTTACAAGCTGCTGGGCCTGCCGGTGGTGCCGATCGCGGTCGATGCCGGGCGGCTCTATCACCGCTGGCTCAAGCTGCCGGGCACGATCACCTACCGGATCTTCGAAGCGATCCCGCCGGGCGTGCCGCGGGCCGAGATCGAGAGCCGCGTCCACACCGCAATCAACGCGCTCAACACGCCATGAGCGAGAAGAGCGAACGCCGTTCGCCGCTGGAAGTGCTGGGCCCCGGCCTGGTCACTGGTGCGGCGGACGACGATCCATCGGGGATCGGCACCTACAGCCAGGTTGGTGCGCAGTTCGGTTATGGGCTGGCCTGGACGATGTTCTTCGGCTTCCCGCTGCTCGCCTCGATCCAGGCGATCTGCGCGCGGATCGGAGCGACCACCGGCAAGGGTATCGCCCAGAACCTGCGCCAGCACTATTCGCCGTGGCTGTTGCGCGCGGTGGTGCTGATGCTGCTGGTCGCCAACGTGATCAACCTGGGGGCAGACCTGGGGGCGATGGGCGCGGTGCTGGCCTTGGTCATTCCGGGGCCGGTGCTGGCCTATACCGCCGCCTTCGGAGTGCTTTCGGTGCTGCTCGAGGTGTTCCTCAGCTATTCGCAGTACGCCCGGATCCTCAAATGGGCGACGCTTTCGCTGTTTGCTTATGTCGGGGTGGTGTTTGTCGCCAAGGTGCCGCTGGGCGAGGCGCTGTGGGGCACGCTGGTGCCGCAGTTCACCTTCGACAAGCCGCATGCGATGGCCTTGGTCGCAATCTTTGGCACCACGATCAGCCCCTACCTGTTCTTCTGGCAGGCCGGGCAGGAAGTGGAAGAGCAGCACCGCCGCCATATCAAGCCGCTGCACGTTTCCCCACGCCGCGCCGGGGCCGAACTCAAGCGGATCCGCACCGATACGCTGGTCGGCATGGGTTTCTCGCACCTGGTCGCGCTGTTCATCGTTATCGCCACCGCCGCGACGCTCCACGCGAACGGCGTGCGCGAGATCGAAAGCGCGGCGCAGGCCGCCCAGGCGCTGCGCCCGATCGCTGGGGACTTTGCTTTCGCGCTGTTCGCGGTGGGGATCATCGGCACCGGGCTGCTCGCCGTGCCGATCCTGGCCGGCAGCGCGGCCTATGCGGTCAGCGAGACCTTCGGCTGGACCGAAGGGCTGGACCGCAAACCGCGCGAGGCCAAGGCCTTCTATGGCGTGATTGCACTCGCCACGCTGGGCGGAGTCGCGCTCAACCTGATCGAGATCGACGCGATGAAGGCGCTCTATTGGGCGGCGGTGGTCAACGGCCTGCTCGCTCCGCCGTTGATGGTGGTGACCATGCTGATCGCCCGCAACCGCAAGGTGATGGGCGAACTCAAGATCGGCGGCTGGCTGGAATTCGGCGGCTGGCTTTCGACCGCGGTGATGTGGGTCGTCGCCGGGGTGTTTTTGCTGAGCTAGCTGCGAGTCATTTGAAGGAAAGTGGCAAAGCCCTTCCCCGCCGGGGAAGGCTTGGGATGGGGGTTCCACGCTGGCGTCGAGCCCCCACCCCAACCCCTCCCCGCCGGGGAGGGGCTTTCAGGCTCTTAGGCCAATCTCTAACTGCGCCGGACTTCAACCCGCAGGTTCATCAACTGCGCATCGCCGAAAGTCGAAAGAAACGGGATATCGGCAGCATCGCGGCCGACGCCGATCTTGGCGATATCGGCCGGGCCGGCCATGCCAGTGGCATCGACCAGGTGCCAGGCCCCGCCGAGGAACACCTCGGCGACGGCGTGAAAATCGGACGGCATGACATCGGGCGCATAGACGCTGACATAGCGCGCCGGGATGGCCGAGGCTCGGGCCATGGCGATCACCACATGGGCGAAATCGCGGCACACCCCGCGCCGCGCCAGCAGGCTTTCGCAGGCGCTGGTGTGGACCGTGGTGCTGCCCAGCCCATAGGTGAAGGCACTCGCCACCCAGTCGCGGATCGCGGCGATCCGGGCTCCGCCGGAAAGCCCGCCGAATTCCCCCTCGACGAAGGGCTCGAACAGGTCTGACTGGCAATAGCGCGAGGGCATCAGGTAATCGACCACATCGCCGGGCAGCAGGTGCGGCGGGGTCTCGGGCAGGTCGGCGAAAAAGTCGGCGGGGCGCAGCACTTCGATCTCGGCGGTGTAATCGACGATCAGGTCGCGCTCGACCCGCAGCCAGATCCGCTCGCCCACTCCATCGTGGCCGGGGACGCGGGCGAACCATTCAACCGGGCTGAGGCCGAGCCCCGCCGAGACGATGCGCTGCTCGGGCAGCACCGCCGCCTCGATCTGCATCAGCATGTCGGTGGGGCGGGCGAAGCGGTAGGCCAGCTCGCAATAGACCGCGATGGTCATGGTCAGCTTTGGCCGTGGTCGCTGCGCCCGAAATCGGGGCGGGCGTCGTCCTGGCCCAGCTCGATGATCGAGCGGCGGATTGCGCGGGTGCGGGTGAAATGGTCGTGCAACTGGTCCCCGTCGCCGATCCGGATCGCGCGCTGCAAGGCGGTCAGGTCCTCGGTGAAACGCTGCAGCATTTCCAGCACCGCGTCCTTGTTGGCCAGGAACACGTCGCGCCACATCGTCGGATCGCTGGCGGCGATGCGGGTAAAGTCGCGGAAGCCGCCGGCCGAATACTTGATCACTTCGCCTTCGGTCACCCCTTCGAGGTCCGATGCGGTGCCGACGATGGTATAGGCGATGAGGTGCGGCAAGTGGCTGGTGACGGCCAGCACCAGATCGTGGTGCGCGGCGTCCATCACTTCCACGCGGGCACCCAGCGCTTCCCAGAAGGCGCTCAGCGCGGCGAGCTTGGCGGGGTCCGCGTCTTCGGGCGGGGTCAGGATGCACCAGCGCTGCTGGAACAGGCTGGCAAAGCCCGCGTCGGGCCCCGAGCGCTCGGTCCCGGCGACGGGGTGAGCGGGGATGATTGCGTGGCCGGGCAGCGCCTCTGCCAGCGCCTTGGCGACGCTCTGCTTGGATGAGCCGACATCGCTGACCAGCGCATCGGCGGGCAGGGCGCCGGCCAATTCCTGCGCGGCTGCGGCCATCGCGCCAACCGGGACGCACAGCACTACCAGCTCGGCATCCTTCACCGCATCGGCGGCGGTGTCGCAGACCTGATCGACCAGGCCGCGCTCGGTTGCCCGCACGCGGGTGGCGGGATCGGCGTCATAGCCGGTGGTCGTGGCGCCGGGCAGGTGCGCCTTGATGGCGAGGCCAACCGAGCCGCCCAGCAGCCCCAGCCCGATCACCGCGATCCGCTGAAAGCTCACTTCGCCGCCTCCGCCAGCTGGCGCAGCACTGCGGCGACGCCGTCCATTTCCTCAGCCGTGCCCACGGTGATCCGCACGCCTTGATCGAGCCCGGGGACGGGGAACCAGCGGGTCATGTAACCGGCCTGAGCCAGCCCTTCATAAGCAGCCTTGCCCGAAAGCTGGCCCTCGCACAGCACCAGCACGAAGTTGGCTTCGCTGGGCACGCAGCGCAGGCCGTGGTTTCCCAGCGTATCGACCGCGGCGACGAACCGCGCGCGGACCTCGGCATTGTGGCGGCGCGAATGCTCGACAAAGGCCAGGTCGTCCAGCGCGGCGAGCGCCATCGCCTGGGCCTCGTTGGAAATGTTGAAGGCCCCGCGCAGGCGGTTGAGCACTTCGACCACTTCGGCGCAGCCGGTACCCCAGCCGACCCGCTCTCCCGCCAGGCCAAAGGCCTTCGAAAAGGTCCGCGTGACCAGCACATTGGGCTGGCTGGCGGCAAGCTCCATCGAACCGTCATCGTCCGCCGGATCGACGTATTCGGCATAGGCGAGATCGAGGACCAGCAGGACGTCAGCGGGCAGGGCCGCATGGAGCCGGGCGATCTCGGAGCGGGGCAGGTAAGTGCCGGTGGGGTTGTTGGGATTGGCGAGGAGCACCACCCGGGTCCTTGTCGTCACTGCCGCCAGCAGTGCATCGACATCATTGGCGAAATCCTTCGCCGGTGCCTCGACCGGCTCGGCCCCAGCACGCCGCGCGACAATGTCGTAGAGCGAGAAGGCATATTCCGAGAACAGCACCTCGTCGCCCGGCCCGGCATAGGCGCTGGCGGCGAGGTACAACAGCTCGCCCGAACCCGCGCCCATGATGATCCGCGCCGGGTCGATCCCGTGGTGTGCCCCAAGTGCATGTCGAAGGGCGTTTGAGTCACCGTCAGGGTACCGTGAAGGGTGCCTGGCCTCGCCCCGCGCGGCCAGTGCAAGCGCGCTGCAACCCAGCGGATTCTCATTGGCCGATAGCTTGACCACCGCGCGCCCGCCATCGCCCGAGGCCTTGCCGGGGACATAGGCGTGGATCCCTGCGATCCACGGCTTGGGGACGGGTGAATTGGCCATCGAGGCTGGCCCTTAGCAGGCCTTTCGCCGATTGACAGCCCGCTTCTAGTCCCGCAAGCGGCCAGCATGGCCAAGCCCGCGATCCTGACCGCCAGCCACGTGCTGGATCTGTCCCAGCCACTGGCGCTGGACGGCGGGCAGAGCTTGCCCCGGGTGCGGATTGCCTATGAGACTTACGGCACGCTCAATGCCGATAAATCGAACGCAATCATCATCTTCCACGCGCTGACTGGCGATCAGTGCGTCGCCAGCCCGCATCCAATCACCGGCAAGCCCGGTTGGTGGATCCGGATGGTCGGCCCCGGCCTGCCGATCGACACCGGCCGCTACTTTGTGATCTGCGCCAATGTGCTGGGCGGCTGCTATGGTTCGACCGGCCCGGCGAGCCTGGCCGATGATCGCCAGCCCTATGCGATGCGCTTTCCGGTGATCACCATCCGCGACATGGTCCGCGCGCAAGTCGCGGTGCTCGACGCGCTGGGGATCGAGCAGCTGCACGCGGTGGTTGGCGGATCGATGGGGGGCATGCAGGCCTTGAGCTTTGCCGCCAACTGGCCCAGCCGCGCCCGCGCCGTGCTGGTGATCGCCAGCACCGCGCGCCATTCCGCACAGAACATCGCTTTCCATGAGGTTGGCCGCCAGGCGATCATGGCCGATCCAAAATGGAAGGGCGGCGATTACTATGGCGGCAAGGGCCCCGACAATGGCCTCGCGGTCGCCCGGATGGCAGCGCATATCACCTACCTCTCTGAAGAGGGTATGCACGAGAAATTCGGACGCAAGCTGCAAGACCGCACCGAGAAGACCTTCGGCTTCGACGCCGACTTCCAGGTCGAAAGTTACCTGCGCCACCAGGGACTGAGCTTCACTGACCGGTTCGATGCCAACAGCTATCTCTATATCACCCGGGCGATGGACTATTTTGACCTCGCCGAAGAACACGGCGGCAGGCTGGCCGAAGCGTTCAAAGGAGTGACGGCGAAGTTCTGCCTGGTCAGCTTCGATACCGACTGGCTTTATCCCACCACGGAAAGCCGCACGATCGCCCACGCGCTCAACGCGGCCGGTGCGCCGGTCAGCTTTGTCGAGCTGTCGGCGCCGTTCGGGCATGACAGCTTCCTGCTCGATGTCCCCGCGCTCGACCGGGTGATCGCGGGGTTCCTGGGATGCTAGGCGGACTGACACGACCCTGCAGCTACGGCTTGCGCCCGGACCTTGAGATTATCGCCTGGGAGGTGAAATCGAATTCCCGCGTTCTGGATGTTGGCTGCGGGGATGGGGCCTTGATGCAAGTGCTCAAAGAGGATCGCAGCTGCGACGCGCGCGGGCTGGAGCTTGATCCGCACAACGTGGCGCTGTGCGTGGGCAAGGGCCTTTCGGTGATGCAGGGTGATGCCGATGCCGATCTGGCCGACTATCCCGATGCCTCGTTCGATTACGCGATCCTCAGCCAGACGCTCCAGACCACCAAGCGCCCCGATCAGGTGCTGGACGAGCTGCTGCGGGTGGGCCGCAAGGCCTTCGTCTCGTTCCCCAATTTCGCCCACTGGAAAGTGCGGGCCAGCCTGCTGTGGAACGGACGCATGCCGGTCACCCGGCTGTTGCCGATCGCCTGGTACGAAACGCCCAACATCCACCACGTCACCGTCCGCGATTTCCGCGCGCTGGTGGCGGAAAAGAACTTGCGGGTCGAGGGCGAATGGTTCCTCTCCGGCGACAAGCACATCGGCCCCGCTGCTGCGGCCTGGCGGGCCGAGCATGCGGTGTTTTTGCTATCGCGGTAATTCCTCCCCCAAGGGGGAGGAATTACGGACTCACCAACAGCACAGAGTCATCTCGCGCCAGCGCCCATAGGCTGAGTCCCGACGCTTTCGCCCGCTCAACCGCCAGCGATGTCGGCAACGAAACGCAGACCAGTGTTGTCGCGCCCGCCCGCACCGCCTTCTCGACAATCTCATAACTACACCGGGCGGTTGAGATCACGAAGCCGGGGGAGAGCGGGCGTCCGGCGCGGGCCATCGCGCCGACCAGCTTGTCCATCGCGTTGTGCCGCCCGACATCCTCGCGCAGCAGGCCGATCGCGCCTTCGCTGGAGGCCCAGGCGGCGGCGTGGGCGGCGCCGGTTTGCCGGGTCAGGTGCTGCAACGGCTTCAGCGCGGCCAGCGCGGTGAAAATCACAGCAGGTTCAATCGCCGCATGGGCTGCAACCGGGGGCAGGGCGCGGGCCACTTCGGCCAGGTTGTCGATCCCGCACAGCCCGCAGCTCGATTCCGCCACGCGGCTACGCACCCGCTCGGTCAGCTTGTCGATCCCCAGGCCCAAAAGCTGCGCGCGGACAATCCAGCCGTCAGCAACTTCAGCCACCGCGATGTCGGAAATTTCGGCGGCAATGGCCGCCAGCCCCTCGTTCAGCGCAAAGCCGGTGGCGAAGTCCTCCAGCTCGGCAGGCGTCGCCATCATCACGGCGTAGGAAAGACCGTTGAATTCCAGCGCCACGGGGGCTTCGGGCACCCACGCGCGCGTCACCGCGCGGCGGGTGCCGTCAGGCTTTACTTCAAACAGGTCGCCGCTCACATCCGCTTGAGCGCGCAGAGCTTGTTCCCGTCGGGATCGCGCAGATAGGCGAGGTAGAGCGCGCCCATGCCGCCTTCACGCACGCCCGGCGGATCTTCGATCGCGGTGCCACCGTTGGCAACGCCGGCCGCGTGCCAGGCATCGGCCTGCTCGGGGCTTTCCATTGCAAAGCCGATGGTGCAGCCGTTGCCTGCAGTGGCCGGCTGGCCGTCGATCGGCGGGGTGACCAGGAAGATGCCGCCGTTGTGCATGTAGATCAGGCGGCCCTTGTCATCCTGAATGGCTTCCTTGCCGCCGATCGCCTTGAAAGTGGCGTCGTAAAAGGTCTTCGACCGGGCAATGTCGTTCGATCCGACCATGTTGTGGCTGTACATGCCGCGCTCTCCTGTTCAGTTGCGATTCGCTACGTGTATAGCCTCATCGTGTCGGGTCAATTGGGCCGGGTCAATCGCGCGGCGACAGTTGCGGTTCAGCTTGAGCAGCCTACAAGGCATGCCATGTCCAATCGCATCGCCACCCTGCTCGTTCTGGCTCTTGCCGCCAGCCCCGCCATCGCTCTGGCCGATCAGCCCAAGACTGGCGATCTCGATCAGCGGGTGCGCTGTTCGGCGATCTTTGCCCTGCTGGCGCGTGACCAGAACTTGAAGCTTCCCGAAGCCGCTGCCTATCCACCGATGGACGACAAGGGCAAGGCCTTCTTCATGGATACCGGCATGCGTCTGTTTGCCGAACGCAAGGTTGAACCAGGCACGGTGCGCGCATTTTTCCAGGGTGAAGTCGACAAGTTTCAAGGCGAAGTTGTCGCGGCCAAAGACCCCAAGGCGCATTTCGATGCCGCTTTCCGCTCGTGCCAGCACTACCTGACCGAAGTGCCTCCCGCCCCGGCCAGGTGAGCGGCCCGAACCTGTCCCAATTCTGGTCTGGGGGAAGCGCATAAGCCCGGATCGCGAATCGCCCGGAATGCTGCATGCTGCGCGCCAACAGCAAAAGAGCTTGGGGACTGGGGTCGCACATATGGCGGTTATCGCCATCTACAGCATGAAAGGCGGCGTGGGCAAAACCACGCTGGCGGTTGACCTGGCCTGGCGCTTTGCCGCGCTGGGCGGGCGCGAGACCTTGCTGTGGGATCTCGATCCGCAGGGCGGGGCTGGGTTCCTGCTCGGTCAGAATCCGGCGCCCGGCGCGCGGGCTGCGGCGATCTTTCAGCGCGACGGCAAACCGCGTCAGTTGATCGAGCCGACCCCCTACCAGCACCTGTCGTTGCTGCCCGCCGACGAAAGCCTGCGCCAGTTGCCCGGACAACTCGCCCGGCTGGGCCAGCGCCGCCGCCTGGCCCAGATGGCGGCACTGCTCAAGAGTGATCACGAACGGATCGTGCTCGATTGCCCGGCCGGGATGAACGAGGTGTCCGATCAGGTGATCGGCGCGGCCGACCTCTTGATCGTGCCGCTACCGCCCAGTCCGCTCTCGGCCCGGGCGCTCGACATGCTGCGCGGCGAGCTGGCCCGGAACCACCATCGCCACCCGCCGCTGCTGCCGGTCCTTTCGCTCTACAACAGTCGGCGGCCGCTGCACCGCGCGGTGCGTCAGGGGCTCTACAGCGGGATCGAGGCCAAGCTGGCCGAGACCAGGCCTGCGCCCCGCCAGCCGGCCTCGTTATTTGGCCGCCAGCCCGCCACAGTCTAACCCAAGCTGCACCGATCATTCAGCCAAGCGAAAGCGCGGCCCTTGTATTTCCCCGCGCGCACCCGCTCTTCGGGTTGGAGGGTTCATTCGATGTCCAAGCGTTTCGTTGCCGCGGCCGTGCTGCCGCTGACCGTTCTGGCACTGCTCCCGGCTTCGGCCATGGCCCGCGAGCGTCCCAGCGACACCGCCGAAATGGCGCGCGAGCTGGAAGACCCGCGCAACCAGCGCGCCGCCGCCAATGCCATGGGCGCGCTGTTCGAGGTGATGCTGGGCATGAAAGCCGCGCCCTTGGCCAAGGCGATGGACGCCATGGGCGAGCGCGATGCCGCGCGCCGTATTCCCAGGGGCGCGACGATTGGCGACCTGGCCGGCCCCGAAGCCCGCGCCATGCCGCGCGAGATCAAGCGCCGGGTTCCGGGCATGATGACCGCAATGGCATCGATGACCGGGATGCTGGACGAAATGATGCCGCAACTCGAAGCCATCGGTAAGCAGATGGAACGCGATTTCGGCCGCGCCGACTGACGCTCCTGGCACTTCCCAGTCCGGCGAAATAGCTCTAGGCGCGGTGGCATGCCCACCGCGCCTGCCCATCATGTCATCATCGACATCGGCTCGAACTCCATCCGCCTGGTCGTGTTCGGACCCGGCCGCGAAGTGCTCTACAACGACAAGGTCCTGGCTGGCCTCGGCCGCGGCGTGGTCGCCTCTGGCCGGATCGACCGCGAGGCGCGCGCGCTCGCGCTCTCGACGCTCAAGCGGTACGCCGCGTTGCTTGGCCTGATCAAACCAAGCCAGCTCCGCGTAGTCGCGACCGCCGCGGTTCGCGAGGCGGAGAACGGCGCGGAATTTCTCGCCGCGGTGCGCGCGTTGGGGCTGCCGGCCGAACTGCTTTCGGGCGAGGACGAGGCGCGCGGCTCGGCCTGGGGGGTGCTGGCTCATTTCCCCGATGCGCGCGGCGTAGTCGCCGATCTGGGCGGGGGCAGCCTCGAGCTGGCCCGCGTTGGCGATGGGGCAGTTCACGAATGCGTCTCGTTCCCGCTGGGCGTGCTGCGCATCGCCGCGATTCGGGCCGAGGGGCGCGGGCGGCTGCGCAAGGCGGTCAAGAAGGCGCTCGCTCCGCTCGACTGGACCCGGCAGGTCGCCGGACAGGAGCTCTATCTGGTCGGCGGGGCCTGGCGGGCTTTGGCCAAGATCGAAGCACGGCTGGGCAAGCACGATCCCTCGGCCTCGTTCGCTCCCGACGAGGCGCGGCGGCTCAAGATCTATGCCCGCAGGATGGGGCCTGAATGGCTCGCCACGCTACCCGGGATCAGCGCGGCGCGTTCGGTCCAGCTGGAACATGCCGCCGCACTGCTGGCGGCCTTGGTGGGAGAGCTGGCTCCGGCCAGCGTCACGATCACCCGGGCAGGCCTGCGCGAAGGGCTCGTTGCCGGTCCGCCCTGAGGTTATCCACCTTATTAAGTCACCCCAGCGCCGCACAGCGGGTTGAAGCGCGATTCGGCATGAGTCATGGGAATGACATGTGGCAGCTTTACCAATTCCCCCTGTGCCCTTTCAGTCGCAAGGTCCGCCTGCTGTTGAGCGAGAAGGGCGTGCCCTATGAATTGTGGCGCGAGAACCCGTGGGAAGCGCGCGACGAATTCCTCGCGCTCAATCCCGCCGGGCGCACCCCGGTGCTGCACGATCCCGCCAAGGGCCTGACCCTGATCGACAGCCGGGCAATTTGCGAATATTTCGAGGAAACGGTTGAAAAGCAGCCGATGATCAACGGCACTTCGGCAAACCGCGCCGAAATCCGCCGCCTGGTCGCGCTGTTTGACGAGAATTTCTACGGCGATGTCACCGCGCCCCTGCTGCACGAGCGGATGAAGAAGCGGCTGGTCTACCGCGTCTTGCCCGACAGCCGGGTACTGCGTGAGGCGATGAAGCTGGCCCACGAGCACCTCTACTACATCGACCACCTGGTCGATCACCGCCAGTGGCTGGCCGGCGCAACGATGAGCCTGGCCGACCTCGCCGCCGCCGCGCAGATCTCGGTCGCGGACTACCTTGGCGGGCTTGACTGGTCGGGCCACGAACAGGCCGCGGCCTGGTACGCCGTGTTCAAGAGCCGCCCCAGTTTCCGCCCTTTGCTGGCCGAACGGATGGAAGTGATCCAGCCGCCCAGCCACTACGGTGACGTGAACGCCTAACAATCTTCGCGGCTTTGCTCACAGAGCGTTGACACCCCCGCGCCGCCCGGCTAGTGGCGCGCTCCTACCCGGCACCGATGCGTTTTGCGCGGTGCCACCCGTGCCCAGATGGCGGAATTGGTAGACGCACCAGCTTCAGGTGCTGGCGCTCGCAAGGGCGTGGAGGTTCGAGTCCTCTTCTGGGCACCAAAACTCCTGCGGGAGTGGCATCAAAATCCTTGAAAAAACCGCAGAAATCTGCCAGTTTCTGGAGGATTTTGATGCCGCGTGTTTCACGCTGTTTCAGGCCGTGCCCCCACAATTCGGGGCATGGAACGGGGCATATGCCCCGACATGCCCCTTTCTTGCGAAAGGTCATGCCCCCAAATGCCCCTGATAGCCCCGCAAATCCGGGCCTTTGCGCCTGCTGCTACCCCCTACAAGAAGACCGATGAGCGCGGCCTCTACCTGGAGGTCTTCCCCAACGGCTCGAAACTCTGGCGGCTCAAGTATTATGTCGCCGGAAAGGAAAAGCGCATTGCGCTGGGGGCATGGCCCGAAGTCACCCTGCAAAAGGCTCGCCATGCGCGGGATGAGCTGCGCCTCCGGATCGCCAACGGCGAAGACCCGTCTCTGACCCGCAAGCGAGACAAGGCCACAGCCAAGATCAGCGCCGCAAACACCTTCGAATCGGTCGCCCGGGAGTACATCGAGGAAAAGATGGTCGGCGAAGGTCGGGCCGAAGGCACTCTGCTCAAGGCGCGCTGGTTCCTCGACCTGCTCAAGCCTGCGATCGGCAGTATGCCGATTTCGGATGTCGATCCGCAGATGATGCTGGCTCCCCTCAAGAAGCTGGAGGCGCGGGGCAACCGGGAGACCGCAAAGAAGTGCCGCTCGTTCGCAAGCCGCGTGTTCCGCTACGGGGCCGCAACCGGACGCTGCACCATTGATCCTACCGCGATCCTCAAGGGCGCGCTGCTGACGCCCCAGGCGCGGCACTATGCCGCCATCCTCGAACCGGACAAGCTCGGCGAACTGCTGCGGGCCATCGACAGCTTCGAATGCTACCCGATCACCAAGCTTGCCTTGAAGATCGCCCCGCACATCTTCGTGCGCCCTGGCGAAATGCGTCATGGGGACTGGGACGAGATCGATCTCGACAAGGCGATTTGGACCATCCCGGCAGGAAAGATGAAGGCGCGGCGCACCCACGCGGTGCCGCTGTCACGGCAGGTGGTCGAACTCTTCAAGGAGCTCAAGGACGTGTCCGGCGGCAAGGGCTACATGTTCCCGGCCTTCCACACCCGCCTGCGCCCGATGAGCGAAAATACCATCAACGCTGCCTTCCGCCGCATGGGCTTCGCCAAGGATGAAATGACCGCCCACGGTTTCCGCTCGACCGCTTCCTCGTTTCTCAACGAATGTGGCAAATGGCATCCTGACGCCATCGAACGCGCGCTGGCTCACGGCGACAGCAATGCTATTCGCGGCATCTACAATCGCGGCAATTATTGGGCCGAGCGCGTGCGCATGGCTCAATGGTGGAGTGACTACCTGGACCATCTCCGTGGCGGGGCCGCAACCGCCCCAGAAAATTGGTAGGGCTAGCCGGGCGCGCCCACGCCCGGCTTCTCGAAGCTGTCAATCGTCGGCGGGCTTTCCGTTGGCGCGGGCGAGGATCGCGAAGCCATCGGCGATCATGTCCACGCCGTAGCGGGTTGAGCCTTCGGCCTCATAGCTGGCCTGGCGCACGCGCCCGGTGATCCGCACCAGGTCGCCGGTCGCGGCTTTCGCCAGCCGGTCGCGCAGCTTGCCGGACAGGGTGTCGCGGTTCCAGTGGGGATCGGACTTCCATTCGTCGCCGTCGCGGCGGTTGTAGTTGGCGGCGACCGAGATGTGGGTGACCTCCCTGGCGGCGTCGATCTTGCCGATGCGACCGATGATGTGGAATTCGGCTATGTTCCGCATGGTGCTTCTCCTGTTCGTGCCAGGCGAACTGTCCTGACGGACATGGCAGGGCCGCGCGCGCCAGTAGCGGGGCGGCTTGACAACTTCCGGTTTTAACTCCACAGATGAGGGAGGAAAACCAGAAGTGAGGTCGAAAGTGCTAGTTCTTCGGACAAAGGATTGGGAGGTCTCGCAGCGCCTCCGTGAACTCGGACTGGACCTGGAAGGTATGCAGTCGGTCTCACGGGCCGGTTATCGCGCGCGCGTGGGTTGCTCGCCGCTCCATCCCCCGACCTTCCCCGGAACATCGGCATGGGCTGCCTGCGTTCACGGCCTTCGCAGTCAGTACATTCCGGCGGGCTGGCGGTTTGCTGACCCGGGTAATTTCTCGATGACGATCAACGATGCGCGCAAGATTTACATCGTTTGCGCGACTGGCGATGAGGCTTCGGGAAAACTTATCGGCCGCACTCCCACGACGAAGACGCCGAAAGGTCAGAGAACCGAAATTGCAGTCAAGCGTCAAGGTGAACTCTGGCCCGAAGCTGTGCCCGATGAGGCCGCTGTCGCTGGAGGTGTGGGCGGTTATATGGCCTTCTGGTTCCTGCTGAATATCGAGGGGCGGCGGATTTTTTCGGAGCTTTCTTCCCCCTCTGAAATTCGCAAGGGTAAAATCACCTCTTGGAGCGAGAGGAATATCCTCCCGGTCATTGATCTGGATGACAGTCCGATCGCCGGGACACGTGGCCCGCGTGATGGCTTTACTGGCGAGTTCGATATCCCTGTTCAACGCATCGCATAGGTTTGCCTATGTTCAACGGAGAGAAATTGGCGCTTGCGCGCCGCCGAATGGGATTCACGAAAGTAGCATTGGCGCAAAAGGCAAAGATTACCACCCGCGCTCTCAATGCTTTCGAGAACGGCGAATATGCGCCGAGCGAGGCTACCGAGCAGCTTCTTGCGCAATCCCTCGGATTTCCAGCGTCCTTCTTTTACGGGGAATCGCTGGAAGAACTGGACGAGCAAGGAGTCAGCTTTCGATCGCTCAAGCGGATGACCGCCAGTCAGAAGCATGCCGCTTTGGCGGCAGGCTCATTCGCCTATGAGATTAACAAGTGGATCGACTATCGTTTTTCGCTGCCCGCGCCGAACGTGCCGAACCTGCACGGTGAATCGCCGAGCAACGCCGCTCGCATTGTTCGGGATGAATGGGGCATCGGCAAGCTATCGATTAGCAACATGATCCACCTGGTCGAAGCCAACGGCGTCCGGGTCTACTCATTGTTCGAGAATGCCAAGGAGGTCGATGCCTTTTCAGTTTGGAACGGCAACACCCCGTTCATCTTCAGCAACCGGCTGAAATCGTCAGCGCACCGCAGGTTCGACATCGCTCATGAATTGGGACACCTTGTCCTGCATCGGCACGGCGCACCGTCCGGCCCCGCAGCGGAAAAGGAAGCGGATCAGTTCGCTTCAGCATTCCTGATGCCTTCCGACACGATCAAGGCGATTGGCTTTCACATCGAATCGCTCGATGCAGTGCTGCGGCTCAAGGAACGCTGGATGGTTTCGCCAGGCGCTCTCACCCGGCGCCTAAAAGATACAGGCATGATTAGCGAATGGACTTACAGATCGCTTTGTATCGAGATTAGCCAAAGGGGCTACCGCACCAGTGAGCCCAATGATTATCCCCACGAAACTTCGAAGGTCTGGCAGAAGATAACGGAATCGCTGAGAATCACGGGACAAACTTTGCAATCGATCTCCGAGGATATCGGCGTTCCCTACGACGAGTTGCAGAAACTTGTTTGGGGGTTGGTAACCGTTGGCATCTCGTCGGATGGCTTGCCAATCCAATCAGCAAGGCGCGGGAGTCTGAAGCTCGTGAATTGATCTCAAATGCTGTTTGGGCGGAGCGTTAATCGAACACGGCCTATTTTATCAGCGGATTGCGGCCCGCCCGTGGGCGGGCCGCCAAATTCCGGCACCGATCAGAACAATTCGAGCGGATCCCGCATCGGATCCCAGAAACCGATATCGAGCGACTTCTGGCCACGTCGTGGCTGCATCGGCAACCCCGCCTGAAACTGCAAGCGCTCGCCTAGTCTGACTAGCTGCACGCCGGGCATGGTGATCTGGTTCGGATCAGGTTCGGCAACGCGAACCGGCTGCTTGCGCCTCGCCATAGATCAGCCTTCCCTCAATATTCGCTGGCAAGCATGATGGACAGCACCCGCCGGGTCACGGCGGGATTGGCCGGGTCTTCGCTGCCGAACCGCAAGGCGCGGTCATAGGCGTCTATCTTCCAGAACACTTTTTCGACGGCCTTGCCCTGCGCCGGGTAGCTGGTGGTCCAGCGGCCACCCGCATCCCGATAGATCGCCCCGAAATCGCGCTCGCCATAGGGATCATTGTCCGGCGTGAAGGCGTCGTATGTCTCGACCAGCTCACCGGCAGCGGCGAAACCAGAGCAACGCTTGGCAAGGGGCGATACCAGGACATCCTGACGAATTTTGCGCCCCGCGCGAAGAACCGCGCGGGCATGAAAGGCTTGCCGCAGGATGAAGAGATCGACCTCCTGATCGCGACGGATTGTATATCGGAAGGCCAGAACCTTCAGGATGCCGACCTGTTGATCAACTTCGACATTCACTGGAATCCTGTCAGACTGATCCAGCGCTTCGGGCGGATCGACCGTATCGGAAGCCTTCACGACAGCATCAGGATGGTCAATTTCTGGCCCACGCCGGACCTGAACCACTACATCAATCTCAAGGGGCGGGTTGAAGCCCGCATGGCGCTAGTTGACCTCTCCGCGACCGGCGAAGACAACATCCTCGCCGATGCCAAGAATGCAGCTGAGGCCGATCTCAAGTGGCGCGACAAGCAGTTGTTGCGCTTGAAGGACGAAGTTTTCGATCTCGAAGACGAGCAGGAGGGCGTGACCCTCGCGGAGTTCTCGCTCGAAGACTTCCGAGCTGACCTCCTTCACTTCTCGCGCCAAAATCAAGCCGAACTGGAAGATGCACCAATCGGTATCAGCGCGATTGTGCCGCCCGATGGCCAAGGTGCGGCATTTGATCCGGGCGTGGTCTTTTGCCTCAAACGCAATGGAAAGCAGCTTGCCCAAGAACAAAAACCCGTGGGCGGTCTCGATCCCTTTTTCCTCGTCTACGTCCGGGACGACGGGTCGATCCGGCATGGATTTGCCGCGCCCAAGACAATTCTCGATGCCATGCGCGCCATGTGTGTTGGGCGCACCGAATCCATTACCGCGCTGTGCGAGGTTTTTGATCGGGAATGCAAGTGCGGCATACCGCTTGTGTTTCACTTCGCACTCGGTGGCCGCGACCAGAATGCAATCGAGGACCTTGGCTCCCAACAAGTCCGCGACAGGCTGAGTGCGCTTCAAGCCACAAAAGCGCGCGAAAGCCTCGTCGAGCGCCAAGGCGCTGTCAGGCTGTGCTGCTACTGAGGGCGCTGGCCTCCCTGTCATGCAACGAATATTGTGGATTCAATGGATTGAGGCAAGTGCGTGTTCCAATGCCACTTAGCGGCGCTGCCGTCCTTGCTGGGACTCTGCAGCCCCGAATTTCAACGCGCCGTTGAAATTCCAATTTCATTGAAATCCCTCTTGCCATTTTCAACAGAATCGCATATTCAACATCGCGATGAACCAGTATTCTCCATTGAACGCAGAGCGACGGGCAGCACGCGTCCTCGAAGACCTGCTTGCGGAGATCCCGCAGGTCGAGGTTGCGAGTATGAGGCGTGAAGTATCGTTGATCGGCGACTATCGGTTCGACGTTGTCGCCGACATGGCTTTTGCCGGACGCCCCGCCCAACTCGTTGTAGAGGTGAAAGCCAATGGCCAACCTCGCGTAATCCGCGAGGCCGCGATCAAACTGAAGCGGCTCCTGCGCGATCAGAGCCAAGGCGCGGTGCCACTGATAATGGCTCCCTATCTTTCCGACCAGGCGCGTGCTGTCTGCAAGGAAGAGGAAATCGGCTATGCCGATTTCCTCGGCAACGCACATATCGTCTTCGACACAGTCTATATTGACCGTCAGGTCGCTGACCGACCGGAGCCGGAGCGGCGTGCGCTGCGTTCGCTGTCCAAGCCCAAAACCGCGCGCATACTGCGGCTCCTGCTGCGCGACCCTAGCCAGGTCTGGCGGGTAAACAGTCTCGCCGAGGCAGCGCAAGTCAGCGTCGGCATGGTCAGCACGGTTGGCAAGGTTCTGCGCGAACGGGGCTGGGCCGAGCAGACAGGCGATGGCCTTGCACTGATTGATCCGAATGACCTGCTGGACAGCTGGGCCGAGGAATATGTGCCGCCCAAGACCGAGGAGCTGAGGCTCTACACCCACCTTCATGGCGATGCCCTGCCAAACCGCGTCCGCTCGGCAGCATCGCACGATGGCCGGTTTGTGCTCGCCGGGTTTTCAGCGGCGGATTGGCTCGCACCCTATGTGCGCCAGTCCACGACCTACTTCTATGCCGACGAGCAAGGGGCTGAAGCGCTCAAGCAGGCACTTGATCTCACGCCATCCGCCAAGGGCGCAAACTGCGTGATCCGCATTCCCGACGAGGATGGCGTGCTCGAAGATCATGTCGAGGCGGCGGATGGATTGCAGGTTACCAGCCCGGTCCAGACCTATCTCGACCTGCTGCAACTTGGTGAGCGCGGGCGCGAGGGCGCCGAACACCTGCGCAGCCAAAAGCTCAAGTGGTCACGATGAACCAGGAACCACAATCAGCCAACGATTATTCCGACCGCATCAGTGCGGCTGTCCGCTCCGTGCTCGTGGAAATCGGTCAAACCCTCGGAAGCTATCGCGGCAAGTTCGCGGTGATCGGCGGCGCTGTGCCGTGGCTGCTGCTCGAAGACAGCGACATGAAGCATGTGGGGACGCTTGATATCGACCTCAGCCTCAATGCCGAGGCGCTCGCAGAGGATGAACAATATGCGGGTCTGGTCGAAGCCTTGCGTGAGCAAGGCTATGGCACCCGCGAAGAGCTCAGGAACTTCCGCATGGTTCGGACGATTGATCCTGCCGACGGCGGCGCACCGATCGATATCATTATCGATTTCCTGCGCCCCTACGATGCGGTGATCGAAAAGAACAAGCCGCCGATAACAGTAGACTTCGCAACCCAGCGCGCCTTCGGGGCTGATCTCGCGACCCATTTCTACAAGATGGTGGCCATTGAGGGCGACATGCCGAGCGGCGGCAGGAACACGGTCCAGATCGCAGTGGCATCGATCCCGGCATTGCTCGCAATGAAGGGCTATGCGCTCGACGGTCGTTTCAAGCAGAAGGACGCCTACGACGTCTATTTCTCGATCCGGAACTTCCCGGGTGGGATTGAGGCTCTGGTCAGCGAATGCAAACCGCTCCTCGAACACGAAAGCGGCGTAACGGGGTTCCAGCATATCGCAGCAAAATTCACGAACGCGGACGATTTCGGCCCGACCTGCGTGCGCAATTTCGTTGCCGATTCCGATATCATGGAGGACCGCAGTCTCGACGAATGGCAGCAGGACGCCTTCGGTCAGGTCGACGCTTGGGCACGAGCGATGGGGCTGCGCTGATCGACAAGAGAGCCCGCCTTCAAGGCCAAAACTGCTTCCACGCGATCAGCATGATTCATGGCACAGAGCACCCTGAAGAATGCCATATCATGTTAATTTGGGAATTTTCATATGATATGGCATGTATATTACATGTCACGGGCATCCAGAGTTGTTAGCGGTCTTCCGCCCCAAAGCCTGCGCGCCATCGTACAGCTGGGGAGGGACATTTCTGTTGCTCGCCGCCGCCGCAAAATGCCGCAACGGCTCATGGCCGCACACATGTTTGTCTCGGTGCAGACGTTGCAGCGCCTTGAGGGTGGCGAACCATGCGCCGCACGTCCGGGTGCTCGATAATCGCAACGGGCCCGCCACCGAGATTGCTAGCGCGAGCCGATTGCACCCGATCACAGGCATAGGCGATGGCCTGCTGGGTCGCGCGCTCGGCGATCTGCACGCCCTGGTTGCCCACGTTAAGCCGCGCGCTGTTCATCATAACGAACATGGCGCGCATGCCGCCGCCCACCTCGCCGATGAGTTCACCCAGGCTGTCATCGCCCTCGCCGAAGGCCATGACGCAGGTGGGCGATGCATGGATGCCCAGCTTATGCTCGATCGACAGGCAGCGAACGCCGTTGGGGATTGTCGGCAGTCCCTGCGCGTCGAGCCGGAACTTGGGCACGAGGAATAGCGAAATCCCCTTGGTCCCCGCGGGCGCATCGGGAGTGCGCGCCAGCACCAGATGGACGATGTTGTCGGTCAGGTCGTGTTCGCCAAAGGTGATGAAGATCTTCTGGCCGCGCAGTTTCCACAGGCCAGCGTGATCGCCGTCCGCAACAGGTTCGGCGGTGGTGCGCAGCGCGCCGACATCGCTGCCCGCGCCCGGTTCGGTCAGGTTCATCGTGCCGTTCCATTCGCCCGAAACTAGGCGGGGGAGCCAGACGGACTTCTGTTCCTCCGTACCATAGGCTTCCAGCGCATGAACCGCGCCGGCAGTCAGCAGGTTGATCAGAGTCAGTCCCATGTTGGCCGTGCCAAGCGCTTCCAGAACCGCACTGGCGAGGGCATAGGGCAGGCCCATGCCGCCGTGCTCCATCGGAGCGTCCACACCATTCCATCCGCCTTCCACGCAGCCGCTATAGGCCTGGCGGAAGCCCGGCGGCATGGTGACCCTGCCATCCTCCCAGCGCGGCATCACCGTGTCCCCAATGCGGTTAGTCGGGGCATATTCGCCGGCGGCAAACTGGGCGATGCCGTCGAGCACAGCATCGACCGTATCGCTGTCCGCGTGGGCAAAACGCTCCGCCCCAGCAAGTTCGACGATGCCGGCGACATGATCGAGCACGAAGCGCTGCTCGGCGGTGGGAGCTCGGAATGTCATGTGCGGTAGCTCCAGCTTGGCGTAAGGATCAGGGCCGCGCGGCGGGGACTGCGACTTCGGCAACCAGCAGGCGCGCGCTTGGATTGGCTGCAATTTCGGCAGGATCGTGGCTGGCCGAAGTGCAGATGAACAGGTGGCGCCCCTCGGGTCCGCCCAGCATGACGGCATAGGCATGGGTATCGAGCTCGATACGGTCAGTCACCTCACCGCCTTCGCGTACGCGCAGCACGGCGGGACTGCCGGCCGGGTTTGCGACCCACGCCGCACCTTCGGCGTCCATGCAGATACCATCGGGCTGCACACCCTCGGGCAGGTTTGCGTAGACGCGGCGATTGGCAAGGCCGCCATCGGCATCAAGTTCAAAGGCAGTCAGCCGGAAGCCCTCGGTCTCGGCAACGATCAGTGTCTTGCCATCGGGCGTGATCGCCATTCCGTTCGGAAAGCGCAGGCCGTCTGCAACCTTGGCGACAACGCCGTTTGCGTCGATCCGGGCGATGACACAGGTGTCGACCGGCGAAGCCTCCGGGTTCCAGAAATTGTAGCCAATGTCGCCCACATATGTTCGACCCGCCCGGTCCACTATGGCATCGCTCAGGCAGAACACGGCCACGTCATCAAGTTGCGCCAGGTCATGCACGACGGCTCCGTCCCAGCGCTTCATCTTCAGGCTGAGCGCGTCACTGAACACGGCCGAACCGTCGGGCAGAAAGCCCAGGCCATTGGGCTTGAACGGCAGGGAAAGTTCGGTGCGCAGGTCACCGGCAAGGCTGACCGACTTGATCGCATTGTCGTGAATGTCGATGAACCACAGCCGGTCACCCCGCCAGCGCGGGCTTTCGGTAAAGCGGAGGCCTTGACCCAGGTTGATCAGGATGCGGGGAATGGTCACTCGATCTGTCCAGTTCAATCAGGCACGAAAGCCACGACCCGCGAAGGGGCGGCGCTGCAACCGGCCAGCTTGATCGGGAAGAAGCCAACGTGAAAACCGGTGGGCGGCAGCGCGGCAAGATTGCACAATTGCTGGACGATAAAGGCTTCGCGCTGGGTGATCGCCTTGTGCCCATCCCACAGCAGCCGCTTATCGCCCTGTTCCTGCCACTTGGCATTCATCAGGCGAAAGGGCAGATCCCAGCCCACCGCATCGGTGCCAAGGATCGTCGCGCCCATGGCGGTGAGGTGCAGGGTAGATTCCGCCGACATGCCGGGCTGATTGTAGAACTGCGGGTCGTCCATCGTGAACGCTTCCTGCCCGGTGCGAAGCAGCACCGCGTCGCCCGGCTGGACCGGCCGCCCGACCGCCGCAATCGCCCGGTCTATCATGTCGGGCATGATATATTCGCCGCCCACCGCCCATGGCCGCAGGTCAAGCACCATGCCCGGGCGGTAAAGCTCATTGAGATCGATCTGGTCGATCGTCCGGGCCGGCTTACCCTCGCACTGTGATCCCGAATGAAGCGGCGCATCGACATGGGTGCCGCAGTGGGAATTGAAATCGTTGAGCTGCTCGCTGCCCCAGCCTTCGCCATCGGGCAGGTCAGCATGGGTGCAGCCAAGGCTGGCGCAGAACTCGTCCTTGCCGGCGGCTTCAGCCGGGTTGTTGTAGTCGATCCGCGGTGCCACCACTCCAGCGGCGTGCTGCAGGGCCGGGGGCAGCTTTTCCCGGTTGGCGGGATCGAGCAGCACGGTCAGATCTATCAGGCGCATGGATTTCCGGTTTCCGATCACTTGCTGAGGATATGGACGGCGACCGCCGCTTCCTCGACGCCGATATTGCCGCCGCCATTTTCCTGGATGGCATGGCGCGCGCCTTCGACCTGCCGCGCGCCAGCCTCGCCGCGCAGCTGGGTGACAAGCTCGTAAAGCTGGCCGATGCCGGTGGCGCCGAGGGGATGCCCCTTGGACTCCAGCCCCCCCGACGGGTTCACCGGAAGGCGTCCGCCAATGGTGAAATCGCCGCGCTCTGCCGCCGGCCCCCCTTCGCCCATTGCGACGAAGCCAAGGTTCTCCACCTGGATGATCTCGCCCATGGCGGCGGCATCGTGGACTTCGGCAACATGCATGTCGCTGGGGCCAAGTCCGGCAATTTCATAGGCCTGGCTGGCGGCAAGACGGGCGAGGTTCAGCTCGTGCTGGTCAATGCTGCGGCTGGTGGCAGAGCGTACCACGCTGGCGGCAACCTTGATGCACCGGCTGCGATCCGCGCCGATGCGCTTCAGGCCTTCTTCAGTGCAGATGATCGCTGCCGCCGCGCCATCCGTCACCGGTGCGCACATCGGCAAGGTCAGCGGATAGGTGATCGGCGGAGCGGCCAGCACGTCTTCGATGGAGAAGGGCTTGCGGAACTGCGACCAAGGGTTGTGCACCGAATGCTGGTGGTTCTTGGCAGAGACCGCCGCAATCTGGCGCTGGGTCGTGCCCCAGCGAGCCATGTGATTGCGGCACAGCGCGGCATAGATCGACATGAACCGGCTGAACGGCTTGTCCGATTCCGAACCTTCGGGGAGCACCACGCCCTCGCCCAGCTTGACCAGCCGGGCGTAATTCTCATCGGCGCGGCTGACGTCCCACCCGGCTTCCATCAGCTTGAGCACGGAGAGCTTGTCCTCGACGTTCATCTTCTCCGCGCCCAGCGCCAGCGCGACGTCTGTTGTGCCCGCTTTCAGGCTCTGGACGGCAAGAGCGAAGGCCGATGACCCCGCCGCGCAGCCATTGTCGATGTTGTAGACCGGAAGGCCCTCGATCCCCAGCTTGCCCAGCACCACCTGACCGGGAATGGCAAACTGACCCTGCAAGGGACCATTGGTGATGCCGGCGTAAAAGGCCGTTCCCACGTCCTGCTTGGAGCAGCCCGCGTCGTTGATCGCGCCGTCCACAGCTTCGCGGGCCAGGTCTTCAAGGCTGCGCTCGAAGTGGCGGCCGAAGACGGTCATCGATATTCCGGCGATGTAGATGTCAGTCATGTGCCGTCCTCTCAGATTTTCTTGTCGTGGCCCTGCCACCAGGCAGCGCGCAGGTCTTTCTTGAGCACTTTGCCCACCGGGCTACGGGGCAGCGAGGGCACAAAATCGACGCTCTTTGGCGCCATCACGCTGCCAAGCTGATCCTTGCACAGCGCGATGATCTCCTCCGCGCTGACGGTCTGGCCGGGGTTGAGTTCGATCACCGCCTTCACTGCTTCGCCCCACTTCGGATCGGGGACGCCGATCACAGCACAATCCTGCACGGCGGGATGGCTCCAGATCACCTGTTCGACCGTCGCCGGGTAGACATTGAAGCCCCCGGTGATGATCATGTCCTTCTTGCGGTCGGTCAGGTGGAGATAGCCTTCAGCGTCGATGTGACCGATGTCGCCGGTGTGCAGCCAGCCGTCGATGATGGTCTCGGCGGTCTTTTCGGGAGCCTTGTAATAGCCCTTCATGATCAGATCGCCGCGCACGCAGATCTCGCCGGTTTCGCCGCGTGGCAGGATGGTGCCGGCATCGTCCATGATCTCCACCCGCACCAGCGGATTGGGACGACCGACCGAAGTGAGCCGTCCGTCGCTGGCAAGCTGCCCACCCACCATGTGCTCATCCGCGCGCAGGGTGGCGATGGAGCCCATCGCCTCGCTCTGGCCATAGGATTCGGTCAGCACCGGCCCCCACAGAGCAATCGCCTTCTTCAGCTTTTCGACCGACATCGGCGCCGCGCCGTAGAGTAGATAGCGCAGGCTCGAAAAGTCGACCTTCTCGATCCCCGGCGCTTCCAGCAGGGCATAGATGACCGTTGGCGGCAGGAAGAATTCGGTTACGCGGTGCTGACCAATGGCCTGCACCAGCAGCATTGGATCAGGCCGCGGCAGAATGACGACTGCCCCGCCCTGCGCCGTGCAGGGCAGCGAGAGCAGCCCGGCCGTGTGCGTCATCGGCGCGGCGGCGAGGTTCACCGGCGGGGTGCCGTCGCGGTAGGTGCAGGTCAGCATGAAATGGATGAAAGTGGTCTGCGCCGCGCGGTGTGTGTTCATCACGCCCTTGGGAGCGCCGGTGGTGCCGCCGGTGGGCATGATGATGAACACATCGTCGAGCCCGGCAATGACAGCGGGCTTCGTGGCGGGCTGCCCGGCGCTCCACTTTTCAAGCGACGGGGCATCCGGCAGGTCGGCATCGATGCAGACCCAGTGCCTCACCTTGGGCAAAGCGGGGCGCAGGGCCGCTATGGTTTCGCTGTAGGCCTGCTGGAAGAACAGCACCTCGCAATCGAAGGCATCCAGGATGAAGCCGTTGTCCTCTGCCGCGTTGCGCGGGTTGACTGGGATCCAGGCCATGTTCGCGCGCCACAGGCCCAGCGTGCAGGCCCAGGCCATGACATCGTTGCCCGACCAGACCGCGCCCTTGGTCTCCTTCGCCAGTCCGAGCGACAGAAGGGTGTTGGCGATGCGGCAGGATAGGTCGCCCACCTCATCGAAAGTGAAGGTGCGATCGCCTTGGATATAGGCGATGGCCTTGCCGTCCCTGTCCCAGCCGCGGTCGAAGAAATCGATGATCGCCATCGCTCTGGCTCCTTGCTGTCAGTACGCGGCGAGATCGCGGGCGAATACCGCGGGTCCGCGCCATGTTCGGGCGAGTTCAGCCTTCGCCGTTTTCATCCGTGCCGGCGTGATACCGATGTGGGTGAAGACCACGCGTTTGACGCCCGCAGCCTGCGCCAGCTTTCCGGCGGCTTCGGGGCTCAGGTGATGCTGGGCAAAATGGGCGCGTGCCGCTTCGAAAAAGGCCGGTGGGGCGTTCGGCCGGCTGGTCCTGATGGTCGCCACGGCCGCATCCAGATCGAGGATCGAGGACACCAGCACATCCGCGCCCCTCGCCAGCTCGACCAGCCGCTCGCTGGGCCCGGTATCTCCAGTCAGGACAACACTGCGCCCCGGCAGCTCGAAACGAAGTGACAGGGACTGGGCCGATGCAGGATCGGGTGCGTGATTGCCCGAAAGATAATGGGTGTTGGCCGCGGCCCGCACCCGGACTCCCTCGATAGTCAGTTCGTCCCCATCACCAAGTTCGACGACCTTCACGCTGACCGCAGGGTCACGAAGCGGCGCGCCGGGCAGCGCCGGGCTGGTGAGCCTGAGCGGCGCCATTGCCGCGATCAGGCCAGCCACCATCGCCTTGGTCCCCGGCGGGCCGTAGATCGTGATCGGCGGGTCCATCAGCTGATAACGCCGGGTGAGCAGTGCGAAGAGCCCGCCGACATGATCGGCATGGATATGCGTTATGACCACGCTTTTCAGCGGGACGGAATCGATCCCCGCGCGCGCCAGTTGATCCACCGCGCCATCCCCGGCATCGACCAGGATCATGCCGCCCGGCCATTGCAACAGCGTGGCCGGCTGGCTTCGCACCGGGCTCGCCATCGGTCCGGCCATGGTGCCAAGCGTGACGATGCGGGCGGAGGGAGCCTTGGCCTGTGCTTGCCCGGCAGCCATCAGCGCGGCAGAAAGAAGGACCATCCGGAACATGTTGCCAGTCCGCCGCCGCTTCGTTCCGCCGCGCATCGATCAGAACCCCAACCGGGCGGTTATGCCGAACTGGCGGGGCGCACCCAGATAGTTCTGGTAGCCCGATGTCGTGCCGAAGAAGCTGAGCACGCCGGACTGGGCGATCACCGTCTTGTTGGTCAGGTTCGTCGCCCAGGCCGAAACATCCAGCCCGTTGTCAAAGCGAACCCCGATCCGCGCGTTGATCAGCGCATAGGCCGGTTGCAGATTGCGCGGATCAAGGCTGGCGCTGTTGGTGTTGGCCTTGCCCTGCCAGTTGAGATCGGTGCGGACGTAAAGCTCCCCGGCCCGGACCGAATGTTCATATTGCAGTGCGCCGGTCATCCGCCATTTAGGGGCAAGCGGCAGTTGCTGACCCGAAAGGTCGCAGCTGGTGAAGGCACCGGTCGAGGTGGGGTTGGCATCCGGTGCGCGCCCGAACCAGCAGGCGCCGCCAGTATACTTGCGGAACTTGGCGTCGATATAGGCCGCGCCAAGGTTCATCGTCAGACCGGATGCCAGACGGAAGGTGCCTTCGGCTTCAAATCCGGTGACCCGGACCTTTTCGGCATTATTGACGAGGTATTGCAGTCCGACGAAGCCCGCGTTCTGGTAGTTCGTGTAGTCAGACCGGAACAGGCTGACGGCAATCCGGGCCTTGCGATCAGCGAGATCGAACTTGCCGCCCAGCTCCCAGTTGTCGACCTTTTCCGCCCCGAACCCGCGCTGGGCAGGCACGGCGTTGCCGAAGCCGATGTTATGCCCCCCGGACTTCGATCCGCGCGCATAGCTGGCATAGATCAACGTGTCGTCGTTGGGCGTGACATTGGCCGTGACGTTCCAGGTGACGCCGTCATCCTTCACATCGGGGAGATTGCCATTGATCGGGACGCCCGCAGGGAAGGTCGCTGCCGGAACAAGAACGGCGGTCAGGAAGTTTACGCCTGCCAAGGGGTGACCAGCCGGAAGATTAGGATTGGGCGTAAAGGTTGCGCTGTTCCGGATCGACGCTTTCTTGGTTTCGGTCTGCCAGCGCAGCCCGCCGGTCAGGGCGAAAAGCTCACTGAAGCGATAGGTCGCCTGCCCGAACAGCGCGAAGTATTTCGAACTGGCGCGGGAATCGAGGTAACCCTTGTCCCCGTTCTGACCATAGACGATCAGCGGCGAAGGCGCGCCGGGGATGGAGAACCGGGGCGCGGCCCCCTGAACTTCGAACATCGCCGTTCGCCCGCGGTCGCCGCGCTCGAACGTGGTGTCGAGGTAATAGCCGCCCACCAGCCATTCAACGGTCCCGCCACTGGGAGAAACGAGGCGCACCTCCTGCGAAATGGCTTCACCAGCCTGCGTATCGCGGAAAGTGAACAGCGGCAGCGACACCTGATCGATATCGGTCGCCAGCAGACTGCTCTTGTACTTCGACCAGCCGGTGATCGAAGTTAGCGTCGCCATCCCGAGATCAGCAGTGATCGTTCCCGAAACCATGTCCGACGTGCTGCTCGAACGGTTGGGGTCGGTGGTGCAGATGACCCGATTGGAGGGATCGTTATCCGGACAGGCCGACACGCCGTACAAGGCGTTCAATGCAGCGTTGTTGTCGAGCAGGAAGCTCGGTTCGGCGGCAGTGCCACGGTACCAGTCGGAATTGGTGCCGTTGCTGTCCAGAACTTCGCTGCGTGCGCCGGTGATGTTGACGGTCACAGCCTCGCCCAGATCAAATTCGATCTGGCCGCGGACGGCATAGCGCTTCATCTCGTTCGGCTGTTCGGCCCCCGGCGTCAGATTGCGGAAGGCAGGATCGGCATCATAATAGACACCCGTCAGGCGCACGCGCACGCCGTCTGCCAGCGGGCCGGCCAGCGATCCGGCAAAGCGCTTGGCCACGGCATCCCGGCCACCCTGTATGACGGAAATCGAAGCCTCTGCGCTGCCGCCAAATTCGCTGGCGGGACGGGCCGAGACGACGCTGATGACGCCAGCCGTGGCGTTTTTGCCATAAAGCGTGGACTGCGGCCCCTTGAGCACTTCGATGCGGGCGATGTCGACCAGGTCGTCAACGCCAAGACCGGTGCGCGGCATGTAGACGCCATCGATGAACAGCGCGACACTGGGTTCGAAAGTCGGAATGTTGGGATCGGTGCCAAGCCCGCGGATACGATAGCTTTGCGCCAGCGGCTGGTTGTTAGAGACTGTGGCCAGCGAGGGAATCATCGCTGCCAGACCATCGATCCCATTGGCCCCGGCATCGCGCAGGGTATCGCCGGAAACCGCCGAAATGGCCATCGGCACGTCCTGGAGCGACTGTTCGCGCCGCTGCGCGGTGACGACAATTTCTTCCAGACCGCCATCTTCGGCGGGCGCTTCCTGCGCCATTGCTGCCGGCGCCATGAGTGCCGCCGCGATTGCCATACCGCTTGCCTGCGCAAGCTTGAATTTTACCTGTGCCATAGACAAGGCCTCCCCGTTCCCGCCAAAGCGGCGAGTGATTGATTGACGACAATGCAATTTAAATCAGACCGTTAATTCATGGTCCGGCCCCGCCGGACTGGCCCAGATCAGCCATAACCAGCCGGGTCACGGACAACAGCAGATCGCGGAACTGGCCGCGTTCAATGCGCTTGGTTTCCAACCGCTGCTCCGCATGGACGCCCACCATCATCGAAAGGATCGCCGTTGCCGCGAGGTACGCCTTTTCGCCGCCTGCGCCGGTCTCGCGGGCCAGTTCCGCCGCGATCAGCTGGCGCAGATGCTCGTGGAAGTCTGCGTAGAGCGGGTGGATGACCGAATTCTCCCCGAACTCCGCCAGCATCCGCGCGAACAGGTCGGCGGTGGGAGAATTGTCGAAGGCCCGGTCAAGTCGCTGCATCAGGTCCAGCGTTCCGGACCCCTCGGCGGGAACAAGGCTGGCCTTGGCGCGGGCCAGCGCCTCTTCAAGGCAGGCTTCGAGAAGACCTGCCTTGGTCTTGAAATGGAAGAATACCGTGGCCTGGCCATAGCCGGCATGATCGGCGATCTCATCAGTCTTGGTGCGGGCAAAACCCTGTCGCCCGAAGATCAGCGTTGCCGAATCGAGGATCTTGCGCCGGGCCTCTGCCGAGTTCTTCGACACACCGCGTACCCGGCCCTTGGCGGGGGCGATTGCAGCAGATTCGAGTTTGTCAGCCTTTCCCATGCAGCTCATATGGCACGGGCCGTCAGTCTGAGCAACAGCTTATTTGAGTCATGACTCAATTAAATCATCACTCACATAGCACCTCTCTCCGTGACACCCCTGACGAGCCCCGAACGTGGGAGACCAGCGCCATATTTGGGGGCTAGTCTCCATTCGGCCATTCGGGCCATTGGAGAAGTATGATGGGAAATTCAGACCTCGACGCTGCCATTCATGACCAACGCCCTTGGAACGCAGGCAAGAATGTGGGACCGAAACGCCCTCTAAGGCCAAGGGACATTTGGGCCATTCGCTTCTATCTCGATGAGCACAACCGACTACGCGACCGGGCGCTTTTCGATCTGGCCATCGACAGCAAGCTGCGAGGTTGCGATCTTGTGAAGATCCGAATTGGGGACTTAGTCAGCGGCGGAACGCTGCGGAACCGAGCAACTGTCATTCAGCAGAAAACCGGCAAACCCGTGCGGTTCGAGATCATGGCCGAGGCGCGAAAAAGTCTGTGTGCGTGGCTTGATCGACGTGTCGGTTCGATCCGCGACTTCGTCTTCCCAAGCCGGATTGATTATCTCGGACATTTAAGCACAAGGCAGTATGCACGCCTCGTTTATGAATGGGTATCAACCGTCGGTCTCGACCAGCGAGAGTTTGGCACGCATTCGATGAGACGGACAAAGTCATCGCTGATCTATAAGGCCACCGGTAATTTGCACGCTGTCCAAATATTACTTGGACATACCAATATTGAAAACACAGTTCGGTACCTTGGTGTCGACATCGATGACGCACTAACATTATCAGAACGAACCGAGATCTAAGCCAAAACCTGCTCCTCAAGCCCAAATTGGGGAGCGGGCATATCTGCATGAACGGATGGCAGGTATCAGGCACCGCTTTTCGGCCCATGAACGTCGGCTATGTCAGCGTCTGCGGCCTAGATGCTCAGACACACGCCAACGACAGGTTTCGGCATGAGCTGACGTTCAAGATGCCTGATGGGTGTGACCGGCTTTGGTCGCGTGCTGCCACCTCGAACGATGGCAATGGCCGGCAAGAGCCACTGACTTAGCAGTCGTACGAGCAGCAACAACGATGCGCTGAAAGCGGACATTTGTTCACCCACATTTAGCGAGGCCATACGGCTGTAAAAAGCCCAGCTCTGAACGGTGGGACACGCCTTCATCGCGTAGGCTCGGCAAGTTAATCTAGAAGAGCTAAACCGAGCTGCTCGATCAAAGTAGCAAACTCCAGTACAGCAGACTCTTTGATGATTAGCCGCTGCCCAATGGCGTAAGTCGCATCACCGCTTCTCGAAACGTAATCTGCGTCTACGATGCCCTGTTGGTGAGCCAGCAAATGGCGTTGCTGGTAAAACAGCTTAAGGCGTTCCACCGTCGACGCATCAAGAAGTTGCTCAAACGAAGTCCCAGCAGCGTCTGTCCACAGCTGGGAGCCCGCATCTAGATTTTGGAAGGCGTTTCGCCGGGCGGACACGCCGGTCCGTTCCTCGTACAGCTGTTCCGCTAAGCGTTGGAACGACATCACCGTATCCTGAACGGCCTTTTCAAGCAGGATACGTGTCATCACCTCGGCTTCGTCCGGACCCAACGTTTTGCGAAGCGTCTCACCCAATCCAGCGGCGGTCCGAATGGAAGCGAGAGTTTGCTGGAAAGTGTGGCTGGCGGAATTATGCCCGCAACTGGGGCAGAAATACGCGGCACCGACGTAGGAGTAGCGACAGCCGCAAGAATCGCATGTGGTGCGGAGGCGCATGGGCTCTGCTGCCGCAATCGGTACCAACACTGCGTTGCGGCCACCCTTCACGTTGAGGCTGATGCTGAGGAATGCGCCTGGCCGCTGTCGCCGCTTTGAAGCGGCGGCATCCGCACGCATGGCACCGTTGATCCTATTGACCACCAATCCGCGAGCATACTGCTTGGCAGCCTCAATCTGTTCCGTCGTATACCAGGATTTTGCCGGGGCGGCGTGACGGCAGGACGGGCAGAACACCACTTCATCGCGGACGATATTCGTCCAGTCTTCGACGAATATTTTGAATTGGAACAAGCAGGCTTCGGCTGGGCACTCCTTGTCAGCATAACCCTCAGGATCCGCTTCCAAAGGGACTTCCACCTTTTGGAGACGGGAAAGACGATCAAGTTCACGCTGAAGGTTCTCAAACATGCGGTTTGCTCGTGTGTGGTCGGTTTAGTACATAACATGAACGAATGGGATGTTTATGTCCAGTGGCCCTAGGTGTGGCTCGCCCAGGTGTGCGCCAAATACTCTTCACGCTTTCGCTGACCAAGCCACCGGTTAGTGGCTCTTGTGGGCTCACCGAAAACTGTCGTTGGTTCAGGCGCAAGGAAGAGGCGCCAATTGGGCCGAAACCGGGAAAACTGCTCTCCGGCAGAGGTCGATGTTGGCGAATGATCTGCTCAAAACAGCAACCGACGACGACCAGCATTCGAAACGGACAGAAATCAGATGCTGCAGAAAATACGCGTTCACTTCCCTCGTTGCGGTATATTAAGCAGCCTGATGGTTGGTTACATGATGATGCTGGCTCGCGGTTCTTGGTGGAATTTCCGCCTGGGACACAGCAAAAACGACCAAAAATGGGAAGCCCAAATGCTTGAACACGAATACGCCTTACTCGGGGGCATCAACCGGGCAAGCATCGGACGTTGGATCAGCGTTATCTCGGCCGCCTTGTCTGGCGCACTTGTGTTTTTGCTACTGTCTGCGGTGGACTTGGCTGAGGCGTTGGGTCTCAACGTCAACCTGCCCCCAACCTTTCTCTCCCTCGTCGGAGCCGGTGCGGTTTACGGCGTACTCTTTTGGCTGTTTGACCGCTACTTTTGGCGGATCGGCCCCGTAGCGAAACTTTTAAAGGTGCCAGACCTCTCGGGAACCTGGCATTGCGAAGGCACACCTCTCGACAAAGGGAAAGCTGTGCCTTGGCAGGGCGAAATTATGATCGTCCAATCATGGGACCGCATCCGCGTTCACCTACAAACCGAGCATTCAACGTCCGACAGCCTTGCCGCCGCCCTCCAACACGATGCCGTTGAGGGCTATCGTTTGTTCTATCATTATCGAAATCAACCACGTGTCGGTTCTCCGAAGATGGATTCGCATCATGGATTCGCGGAGCTAATATTCGCGGCGCACGAACAGTCCGCCACAGGCGATTACTTTAACGGAAGGGGTCGCAACACGTTTGGCACTCTTAAAATTAGCCGCACCAAGTCCTAGATACGCAGCGGCCATACTGAAGCGGCTTTGGAATCGGGGTTGTTATGGGGATTTGTGCGTCACTGTTTTGCTCGGGCAAGGCCGACAAGGAGACTCTCCACAAGCGCATTTCGCCATCTGACGATCAGGTGGAAAGCCAACGCGAGTACTGGAATGACCTCGCCGAGTATCTCAAGGCCGACTTGAAGACGCGATCGGGGTGCGCGGTCACCAGTTGGATTTTCAACGACTGGGATCATGAGGGTGACCGGGAGGACGTGGCGCAGTTTCTTGGCGAAAAACTTGGTCTCGATGTGGCTCTCGAGGTGACGAGTAGCGCCATTCACGGCCGTAAGCTTGAGTTGGAGTACGCAGACGGACGCAAGGCTCTCGTCCTGCTCGATCAGGGTTTTGGGTATTGGCGCATCGTAGGTAACGTGCCGCGGTACGACTTCCGCGCCGCACCAGCTGCTCAGGCGAGTGATCTCTATCGATCAACCGTAGCCGTGTCGGGGACTGGAGAAAGTTACTTTGCTGTGACGCGTCAGTGACGATCACTGCTTCGAGGATGCAAGAATGACCAATTTAGTATCGGGGGCCCAATAGGTTCGTTGCGAAAATTCATTTTACTGATTACTCGAGCGTAGATGGTGATGAGCGAAAACGAACATTTTCAGATCGATGCGTTTATCGCTCACTGGCGCGAGACTGGAGGCAGTGAGCTCGCCAATACGCAGAGCTTCATAAACGGTCTGTGCCATCTACTTGGGCTGGGTGCGCCCGCCGGCAGCCGCAGCGATGACCTGCACAACGATTACGTGTTTGAACGCCGCGTGTTCCAGGACAATGGCGATGGCACGCAGAGCTTTGGCCGGATCGATTGCTACAAACGGCACAGCTTCATCCTGGAGGCCAAGCAGGGCAGCGAGGCCGACCGGGCGGCGGCGGACAAGGGCGAGGACGATCTCGACATCTTCGGCCAGACCGCCAGCGCCCGCATCAAGCGCGGCACCGCTCGGCGCGGCACGCCAGGCTGGGCCAAGGCGATGGTCCAGGCAAAGGGCCAGGCCGAACGCTATGCCAAGGCGCTGCCAGTCGATCACGGTTGGCCACCATTCCTGCTGGTGGCGGACATCGGCTATTGCATCGAGGTCTATGCCGACTTCACCGGCACCGGCAAAGCCTATGCCCAGTTCCCCGATCGGGCGCGCTACCGGATCATGCTGGAAGATCTGCGCGACGATGAGGTCCGTGACCGGCTGCGCTCGATCTGGACCGATCCCAAAAGCCTTGACCCCGCCGCCCGCGCCGCGCGGGTCACCCGCGATATTGCCGATCTGCTCGCCACGGTGGCGCGCAGGCTGGAGAAGCGCGGCTACAATGCCGAAACCACCAGCGGCTTCCTGATGCGAGTGCTGTTCACGATGTTCGCCGAGGACAGCGGCCTGATCCCGGAACGCAGCTTCACCACGCTGCTCAAGAACCAGCGCGCCGCTCCGGAACATCTCGAACACCAGCTCTCCGCGCTGTGGGCGGCGATGGACAAGGGCGAGTTTTCGCCCGCGCTGGGCGTGCCGCTCAAGCAGTTCAACGGCTATCTGTTCAAGGACCGCACCGCGATCCCGCTCGATGCGGAAGAGCTGGAAGTGCTGATCAAGGCCGGCGAGCACGTCTGGACCGAGGTGGAGCCGGCGATCTTTGGCACCCTGCTGGAACGCGCGCTCAACCCCAAGGAACGCGCGAAGCTGGGCGCGCATTACACACCGCGCGCCTATGTTGAGCGGCTGATCGGCCCGACCATCATGGAGCCGCTGCGCGCCGATTGGGACGGGGTGCGCGGTGCTGCTGCGACGCTGATCGAAGAGGGCAAGGCCGACCAGGCGAAGGCCTATGTCGAGGCGTTCCACGCGCGGCTGGCGCAAACCAAAGTACTGGATCCTGCCTGCGGCACCGGCAATTTCCTTTATGTCGCAATGGCGCGAATGAAGGAACTGGAAGGCGAAGTCCTCGACCTGTTGGTAGAGTTGGGCGACGATCAGTATGTCGCCGAACTGACCGGCCACACTATCACGCCCGAAAACTTCCTTGGGATCGAGATCAACCCGCGCGCCGCCGCGATTGCGCAGCTGGTGTTGTGGATCGGCTACCTGCAATGGCACTTCAAGGTCAACGGCGCCGACCGCGCTCCGCCAGAACCGATCCTGCGCGATGTGAAGACGATCGAGAATCGCGATGCGTTGATCGATTATGACGCACGCGTGCTGGAGCTGGACGAGGCCGGAAAGCCGGTCAGCCGCTGGGATGGCGAGACAACGAAGCTCCATCCCGTCACCGGCAAGAATGTACCGGACGAAGACGCGCGGGCGGAGGTCTACCGCTATGTAAAGCCGCGCGCAGCGAAATGGCCCAATGCGGATTTCATCGTCGGCAACCCGCCGTTTATTGGCGGCAAGGACGTGCGCGACCGGTTGGGCGATGGCTATTTCGAGGCGCTGTTCGCGACGACCGATGTGCCCGAAAGCGCCGATTTCGTGATGCACTGGTGGGACAAGGCGGCCACTGCTGTGCGCAACTCGGGCGCGCGCCGGTTCGGCTTTGTTACCACCAATTCAATCACGCAGGTGTTCAGCCGCCGGGTGATCGCCAAGCATCTGGATGCCAGGGATCGGGTCAGCTTGCTGTTCGCCATTCCCAACCATCCGTGGGTGGATGAAAAGGACGGCGCTGCGGTGCGGATCGCCATGACGGTAGCGACAAAGGGCAAGGTTGCGGGGCAACACTGGACGGTGTTGGATGAAAGCGATGCGCCCAACCTGATCACCTTTAGCGAAGCTTTAGGACAGATCAGCAGCGACTTGCGCACCGGGGCCGATGTGACGGCCACCGTGGCGCTAAGGGCAAACGAAAAGCTGGCCTCGCGCGGGGTGCAGCTCATGGGCGATGGCTTCATTGTCACTCCGGATCAGGCCGAAGCGCTTTCGCAGGTTCAAATCACCGGGGCGCAACCACCACACATTCGCACCGGCATTGGCGATGGCGATGCCGTGATCTTCGACTATCGCAACGGCCGCGATCTGGCTTCCCGTCCGCGAGGAGTGCAGGTGATCGACCTCTTTGGTTTGAACGAAGCCGAGGTGCGCGATCGGTATCCGGCAGTCTATCAGCATGTTCTGGCGAATGTGAAGCCGCACCGCGACCAAAACAACCGCGCCAGCTATCGCGACAACTGGTGGTTGTTCGGCGAGCAGCGTTCCGAATTGCGCAAGGCCCTACGCGGGGTGCCGCGCTACATCGCCACTATCGAGACGGCCAAGCATCGCGTGTTCCAGTTTCTGCCGATGTCGATTTTGCCCGACAACAAGCTGGCCTGCATTGCACTGGATGATGCCTATTCGCTAGGCGTGTTGTCGAGCCGGTTCCATGTGCCGTGGGCCATCGCTAGCGGCGGCAGGCTGGGGATGGGCGACGATCCGGTCTACGTGAAGTCCCGTTGCTTCGATCCCTTTCCATTCCCCGCGGATGTCTCCGAACCGCTCAAGGGCGCAATCCGCGCCGAGGCTGAGGCGCTCGACGCGATTCGCAAGCGCGTGCTCGCCGAGCACGTAGACCTGACCCTCACTCGCCTCTACAATGTGCTCGAAGCCCTGCGTGAACGCCGCGCGCTGAATGAGGCTGAGCGCGACATGCATGATCGCGGGCTCGTTACCCTGATCCGCCAGCATCACGATGCCATCGATAACCTGGTTGCCGAGGCCTATGGCTGGCCCGCTGACCTCGCCGACGAGGATATCCTCACCCGCCTCGTTACGCTCAACAAGGAACGCGCGTTCGAGGAGACTAAAGGCTTGATCCGCTGGCTGCGTCCCGAATTCCAGGCGCCTGACTATTCCGCTCCGGTTACCCAGACGCTCGACCTGGGCGAACTGGTCGCCGCGCTGCCTGAAAATGTCACCCCCTGGCCTGTTTCGCTTCCCGAACAGGTCAGCGCGGTGCAATCCATTCTATCGTCGGCTGGTATCCCGCTCGCGCCGCAGGACGTCGCCCGCGCCTTCAAGGGCAAGCGCGCCGCTACCGTGCGCCCTGTGCTTGAAGCGCTCGCCGGCATTGGCATGGCGAGGCGCCTTAAGGATGGTCGATATGCTGCTTGAAGATGCTCAGAGGGGTTTGAAGTGAAAATTTGTCAGGCGCTAGATAAGTTCGATGAACGGCAACTTTTCGTTCCTGCGTTCCAGCGAGAGTATGTTTGGAAGCGTGATGATGCCAAGCAGCTGATCGATTCCTTGATCAAGGAATACCCCACCGGAACGATGCTTACCTGGGAGACCAACAATCCTCCCGAACTGAAAGGGCCTCACAAGTACAACGAGAAGCAAGGCGCTGTGCGCATTTTGCTCGATGGACAGCAGCGCTTGACGACACTCTATATGCTGATCCGTGGTGAGCTGCCGCCGTATTATACCGCACCGGAAATCCTGAATGATACCCGCGGCTTGCACGTAAACGTCGTGACCCTGGATCTTGAGTATTACAAGAAGCTCAAGATGGAGAACGACCCATGCTGGCAAAATGTCACGGACATTTTCCAGCGCAAGATCCGCGCGAAGGACATTGTTCGCGCGCTAGAAGCTCGAGGCGAAACTGTTTCGCGCGAACACGACGATCTGATCGACGACAACGTAAAGGCGATCGAGAACATTCTCGATCGCGAGTTCCCTGAGCAGACAATTCCGGTCAAGGCGAGCATCCGCGAAGCGATCGACATCTTCTACAAGGTCAATGCGAGCGGTGTGTCACTCACGGAAGCGGAGCTCGCACTCGCGCAGATCTCCGGCTATTGGCCGCAAGCACGCGATACGTTCAAAGCCAAGTTGACCGAGCTAGAAACCCGCGGCTTTTCGTTCAAACTGGACTTCATCGTCTACGCGCTGCTCGCGTGCTTATACCATTCAGGCTCCAACATGCGCTTCTTGCATGATCAAGCCAATGACGGCCCGATTCAGTCCGCATGGCAAAAACTTGAATCGCAGACTCTCGACTATGTCGCGAACATTATGCAGTCGCATGCGTTCATCGACCACACGGACGAGATCAATTCGATCTATGCCCTCATTCCGATAATTGCGTATTGCTATCAGTTTGATGGCCATTTGTCGGACCTGCAAATCCGCAAGGTTGTCAAATGGTTCTTTTATTCGCAAATCCGCACTCGATATGTCAGCCAGCTGCCCCAGAAGCTGGACCGCGACCTAAAGGTCGTCAAGGATTCCTCGCAGCCGTTCGATGACCTGCTGCAGATCATAAAGGATGAGCGCAGCCTAGAGATCAGCCCGGATGAATTTGTCGGAAGAGCAATCTCGCACCCGCTCTATCCGATGATGCGCTGGTATTTCAAAAGTAAGGGCGCGACTTGCCTGACCACAGGCATCAAGCTGGCGCGGCCGATGGGTAAAAAGTATGCGTTGGAGAATGATCACATTTTCCCCTTCTCCAAACTCAAAGCTGCTGGCTACGGGACAGAGAACCGGATCAAATACGCTCTAGCGCAAGAGATTACTAACCGGGCGATTCTCTCCCAGATTGCCAATCGCACGAAGAGCGCAACGACTGCCGAGACTTACCTTGCGGACATCGCAGCGAACAATCCAGAAGCGCTAGCTCGCCAATGCATCCCGGCGGACCCAGACCTTTGGAAACTGGAGAACTATGAGAGTTTCCTGCAGGTCCGCCGCGAGATGCTGGCGGCCGAACTCAACGCCTTCCTCAACTCGATTACCGATCTCTCAGTCTCTGACGTTCCGATCACGCTGGAAGAGATGATTGCGGAAGGTGAAAGCGAAGAACTGGAGTTCAAACAGACCCTCCGTTGGGACGTCAAAGAAGGACGGGTCAACAAAGAACTGGAAGGAGTCGTTGTAAAGACCATCGCGGCATTCGCGAACAGCTTCAACGGTGGCACACTGCTCATCGGCATTGCCGATAATGGAGAATCCGTCGGGTTAGAACACGACTTTGCCTGCTTGGGAGATGCCGACAAGGATCGGTTCGAGATTCACCTCCGCAACCTCTTCGGTCAATCGTTTGGGCAAAATTTCACTGCTTCCAAGCTAAAGATCTCATTCCCTGAGGTTGTAGGCGTCGAGATTTGCCAAATTGACGTTAAGCCTGCGGATGCCGCCGTGGTTATTGCGATTTCGGACAAAAATGGGCTCAAGTCCGAGAAGCTTTATGTTCGCAGCGGCAACTCCTCGCCAGAGATGCCATTGAGCGAGGTTCAAGCCTTCTTGAACAAGCGGTTTGGAACTGCGGCGTTGCCGTGATGACCATCGCCTTGAGCGCACGTTCGCTTCGTAGCGGTGGCAATAGCATTTCTTAGCTGAGGGGCATTTGCCGGAAGGCGGCCCGAGCCTTGCTTGCCATCGCATCTGAAACGCCAGCAATGTTCGCGAATTCCCCCAATCTCTCGATCGCCGCGCTAATGTCAGCAAGGATCGACTTGGCTTCTGCGGTCTTGAGATCGGCAAACTTTCCGAAAGTGAGGAGGTCATCGAGCTCGAAACCATCGGTCTTGCCGCCCAGCGACATCTGGTGTTGGCTCGTCCAGGCGCCGTCGGGATTGTAGGCATAGACAACGTCGAATGCTGGCGAGAGGCTCCATTGACCGTCCGGACCCATCAGGAAGGCGATGTTCTTGGTGTGGTCGTCCTGGTTGCGGATGATGATGTTGAAGAAGGCGCGGCGGACTTGTTGCCTGATCGCGTCGCGGCCAAGCCCCAGCATCCGGATCGTTTCAACCGCCTGCTCGTAGCTATAGGCCCGGGCCAGATTGAAGTCGAAATGACGCATTGCGCATAGCGACTGCATATGTAGCTTCTTGCCGTCTGCCGTCCGGTCGAAGCGCTGGGTCATGAAATGGGCGCGGCCGCCTTCTTCGTGCAGCCGTGAGCGCGCCATATCGACGCCAGCCGCCTTCGCCAGCAGATAGCATGCGTATTCCAAGCGACCGAACTCGGCCCCGCTGAAGCTCGTCGTCTGGGTGCCCGTTTCGCTGAACCCGCGCGTCTGCGCAGCGCCATAGGAAATGCTCGGATTGAGTGCGCCTTGCGCGAATTGCCGCGAGAACACCGTCGAATTGTCGAGATTGCTGTTGCCGCGCCTTGCGATGATGTCGGTCAGCTCGCGCGCTACTCGGCGGCCCGAGATCGACGTGTCGGGGATCGCGGCGAGGCATTCCCTGGTCACGTCATCGACGATGTTGAGCACGCGGAACCGCCGGCCGCAGGCGAACTGGTCATGGACGAAGTCCAGGCTCCAGCGGGCATTGGGCTGCGCTTCCACAAGGATCGGAGCCCGTGTGCCAACCGCCCTGCGCCGTGCCCGACGCTTGCGAACGCCAAGACCTTCCTCCCGATAGAGCCGGTAGACACGGTTGATGCCCGAAGGCTCTCCTTCCCGCCGCAGCAGGATGTGCAGCCGGCGATAGGCATCGCGATTAAGGCGTCTGCGCTCCACAGACTTCGGCGTTTCTCGGCCAAGAACCGCTTCGACCAGCCGACCGTCGCGAGCCAGGATCTGGTCTGCCAGGCGGATGATCTTGAGATTCGGAACCGCTTCCGGCCGGATCCTAAAGAGTTCTTCGACCGCCACTTGCTCATCGCCAGCCTCCATTCGCGCGGCCAGTATTGCGAGCGCGATTGCCGAGGATCGGCTTATCCCCGCATGGCAATGGACCAGCAATCGGGTGTTCGGCTGATCGAAGGCGAGCGCCGCTTCCACATCATCGCGCGCCGCGAGGCGCAGCTCCTTCCTCGCATCATGTGGCGGGGGTGCCGGCTCATCCAAATCGACAAACTTGAGGATCAACAACTCGGGTGGATTCGGTTGATGAAACTGGATGATCTTGCTGCGCGCGGTGTCGGGATCGTAGCACCCAATGATGCGGTCGAACTCACGTTTGCGACGTTTTGCCCATGAATAGGGTGCAATCGCCATCGACGCGTTGCTCGCCATTTCGACCCGGCTTTGCAAAGCCGACTACCGGACGCGCTTGACGTAGACCATCCCGCCCTCGCGCCTCTCACTCGCAAACTGGGGCAAAGAAGCCACCAGGTCGGAAAGCCGAGTGAAGCCGTAATTGCGGGCATCGAATGATGATCGACTGCTCGCCCGCTGACCCACTTCGGAGAGGCTCGCAAAGCCCTTTTCGTCACGCTTTGATGCCTTCCAGGCCTCACTCAGTAGGGTCACGACTGCATCGTCCACATCTGCAGCAACGGGCTTGTCGCCATTCGATTGCGCTTGCTCGAGCGCGCCAAGATCGAAGAAGCGGGTGCAGGCTTCGCGGAACCCTTCAGGGGCCCGGTCGGTCCCGAAGCCATACACCGGCAGTCCGCTCTGCCTCAGCCGCATCGCGACCGGCATGAAGTCACCGTCGCTCGACATGATCCCGAAACCGTCGACTTGGCCTGTATAAAGAAGATCCATGGCGTCGATCGCGATCTTCATGTCGGTCGCATTTTTGCCTTTGGTGATGTCGAATTGCTGCTGGGGTTCGATGGCGTGACGCTGAGTCAGAGCAGCCCAGCCTTTGAGGCCGGCTTTCGTCCAATTGCCATAGGCTCGTTTAATGTTGACGCTGCCAAGTTCGGCCAGAACAGTAAGTGTCGGGTCAAGGCCTGATGGAGATGCATTATCGGCATCGATGAGCAGGGCGATATTCTTACCGGTAGTCATGGGCTTTCAAAGTTCCTCGAGACAGCCGTGACTTCGCAAGGCTAGCTGTTTGTAACAAGGCACGCCGGTCGAGCATACCGATTTGGCAGGCCTGGCCCAATTACCTACACCGAGGTCGAAGCCCCAGAAAACTAAACGGGGTCCAGGCCTGCCTCCTCCGAGACGGAGGATCTCCCATCACGTATGGCCTGGATCGAAGGTCGATCCTGACTTCCACATTCCCAGCATGATCACCGCCATCTTGCGAGCGACGGCAACCCTGGCCTTTGACAAACCCACCTTGCGGGACAGGCCGAGGCCCCAGGTCTGCAAGGCGCTTTCCCGTTTCGTGGAGCAAAGCAAGACGGTTGCGGCAGACACCAGGTGCGTGCGCGTGAGCTTGTTGCCAAACCTGCTGATCCGGCCGGGGCGCGATAAGACGCCAGATTGATGGACCGAGGGCGTCAAGCCAAGGTAGGGTCCGACATCGCGGTTCCGATCGAAGCGAAATGGATCGCCGATGGCGCTGAAGAACGAGAGCGAGGTAATCGGGCCGACTCCCGGCACGGTCATCAGGACCGAGCAGACCGGATGGTCGCGGGTCAGTTCCTTGAACCGCTTGTCCATCCCGGCGATATGGGTGCGCAGGGATTCAGCGATCTCGACAAGCGGACGGACTTCGGCATCGACATCAAGCCCGTCGCCCCGCAATCGAGGGAGTTGATCCTCGATGCCGCTCGCGAGCTTGCCAATCCCAACATGGGTGCTGAGTTTGCCGCCATGCAACCGCACAATCGACTGAACCAGGGCGTCGATCTTGACGCGCTGCTGGACCAGGTTCTTGCGGACATTGAGCTGGCTGCGGATGTTCTGGCAGTCGAGTGTCTTCACGAACACCCCGGCGCCGAGTGAGCGTCCGAGACGGCCCAGTTCCGCGAGCCCCCGCGCATCGTTGGCGTCGGTCTTCTGGCGGCGGATCGCAAGGAACTTGCTTGCCTTGCGCACCTCAACCACCTGCACCGGAAGGCCATACTCGCGCAATTCGCGGACCATGTGCGTGCCGACGCCGGCCTCGATGGTAATGAGTTCGACGCTTTCCACTCCGAAACGCCGCAGGATGTCCTTTACCTGTCCGGCATTTGTGTCGCGCATTCCTTCGAAGAGAATTTCGCCGTGCTCGTCGATCAGGCAGACGGCTGTCGCCGAGAATCCCGTGTCCAAGCCCACCCAGTATTTCCGAATAGCCAACCCATCCCCCTGAAAAACAGCGTGTTTGGCGTGGCGTCACCTAATCTCGCGGCAGGAGCCCTGCAAACTTCCGACGTCCACAAGCCGCGCAAAGGCTAGCAATTGGCGCGAGATTCGCCGAATAGGAACACTCCTTTAGCTTGCGAAACATCTTCTAGGAAACCGTAGGATACCCATGCCAGGCGCAAATCGATTCCATCGCATTCTTTGGGAGCCGTGATGCTGCCATCCGTTGCTTGCCCCAACCTGTCGAACTTGGACCTTACCTAACCTACTACGGCTGCAGTTAGAGCTCGACATGGGAAATGGCGGCACTCTGGTGCGCGCCAGTTTCCTGGCTAGGAGCCAGCAATTTTGCGAGGGCCAAGATGACCAAACCAAATAAGAAGCCGAACCCGGTCTACACGCTAAGAGCGCAGATCCGGGAGGCACGCCCGACCTATTACATCGCACAGTACGATGGGCAGGGTGCGACCGACGAGACTATGGTCCGGCTCGATTGCATGATTGTCGAAACAAGTCCGAAGTTCAGGCAGCACGTCGGCGAGGCCATTGACGTCACCCTAACGAGTGAGCGTAAGTTATGGCTTGGACCCGACGATCAAGATGCCCGGCCCTATTTCCTGTCGCTCGCTCTGCGCAAGGATCGGCGTTCGCTGACGATCTATAGCCCGATCGATGCCATCTGGGCCTTGCCAGGCTTCATCTCTTCGGGATCGATCTCCCATGTCGAGATTGACTTCTACGAGCCAAAGCGAGGGATGGCTGACATCCTTGATCTCGGCTTTTCGAGAATTGAAGACATGTGGGCACTAGACGCCCGAACTGGCAAACTGCCGTTACAGGCTTCGAAGACCGAATGATTGTCAGCGGGGTGCGAATGGACCTCGATCTCAGCCCGGAAACGACCGAACAGGAACCGAATCAAGAGGCCCGTTTTCTGCTTTTGTTCGCGGGATGAAAATCGTGGGAATCTGGGGTTTTGAAATCGTTCGAGTCCTTAAAAAGGCATCGAACCAATACCTTATCAGACCGTTCGGGCCTTTTTTCGGGCAACGCAAAAAGCCGAACTGTCTAACACGTTGATCCGGATATGAAATTTCGGTCCGATGTGGGTCCTCTTCTGGCACCATTTGCTCCCTTGAGGAGCGAGCCAAACATCTCTTAAGTGCCTTCGCGGCCCCGGCCGCTTCGGGCGAACGGTTGCAGCAGCAGGCGGTCGAGCCAGGCTTCGCGGGGCGCGCGGAACTGGGTTAGGCCGATCGGCATGCTTTCCTGCGGGCGGCTGGGGGCGGGGGTGTAGCTGGCGAAGAGGCGGTCCCAGCAGGACAGGTTGAAGCCGTAGTTGCTGTCGGTCTCAGCTGGCAGGGTCGAGTGGTGAATGCGGTGCATGTCGGGGGTGACCACGATCCGGCGCAGCGGGCGTTCCAGCCAGGCGGGCAGGGTGACGTTGCCGTGGTTGAACATCGCCGCGCCGTTGAGCACGATCTCGAACAGCAGCACCGCGCCTGGGCTGGCGCCGATCAGCGCGATTGCGACGAGCTTGATTCCCAGCGAGACGGCGATCTCGAGCGGGTGAAAGCGCAGTGCGGTGGTGACGTCGAACATGGTGTCAGCGTGGTGGACGCGGTGCAGCCGCCACAGCAGCGGGACCTTGTGGAACAGCCGGTGCTGGGCATAGATCACGAGGTCCAGCGCGACGAAAGCCAGTGCCAGTTCCAGCCAGTCCGGCCAATTCACCAACCCCAGCAAGCCCCAGCCGCGCGTCTGGGCCAGGGCGGCAAAGCCCACGGCGCCCAGTGGCACGATCAGCTTGAGCAACAGGTTGCCGGTCAGCAGCAGCGCCAGATTGTTGCTCCAGCGGACCAGGCGGGGCAGCTCTGAGCGGCGCAGCGGTGCCACGGCTTCCCAACCCGCCATGACGGCAAAGATGCCCAGGAACACCGCAGTGCGGATCGTCTCGGGCGAACTGGGCAAGAGATCAGCCATCGCCAAAGGTCTGCCGGGCTATCAAGGTGCGTTGCAGGACTGTGAGCAGGCACAGCGCGGCATAGCCGTAAGCGATCGGCGCGAAATGCTGCGGCAGCAGCGCCATGGCGACGAAGACCGCGATCGTCTCGGCCCCTTCGGCGAGGCCGGTGTTGTAGAAGAAGCTCTTGCGGCCATGCGCCTCGGTTTCCAGCCCGCGCTGGCCCGCGATTGCGGCGAAAGCGAGAAAGCTGATTCCGGTCAGGATGAAGCTGGCAAGCAGGACCATGGCCGGGAGCTGGTTGGCCGGAGTGGCCAGCCCGAAGCCCAGCGGCACGGCGGCGTAGAACACGAAGTCGCCGACAATATCGAGATAGCCGCCAAAGTGGCTGAGCCGGGTGGCGCGGGCGACGGCGCCGTCCAGCCCGTCGAGCAGGCGGTTGGCAAGGATCAGCAGCAGGGCGAGAGTGAAGTCCGCCCGCGCCGCGGCCACTCCTGCGCCGATCCCCAACACAACTCCCGCGAGCGTAACCGCATTCGCGCCGATTCCCAGCCCCGCCAACCTGCGCCCCATCGCATTGAGCGGCCGGTCGACCAGCGGGCGCAGCTTGGCATCGAACATGGCCTAGCCCCGCCGCCAGGAGTGATAGCGTTCGACCAGCCGCAGCAGGCCTTGCGGTGCGTGCTTTTTCTTCCATTCGCCGGCCGCGAACTTGTTGGCTTCGGCCATGGTCGGATAGGTGTGGATCGTCCCCAGGATCTTGCCCAGGCCCAGCCCGTGCTTCATCGCCAGGACATATTCGGCGAGCAGTTCGGCGGCGTGATCGCCGACGATGGTGACGCCCAGGATCCGGTCCTTGCCCGGCGGGGTCAGCACTTTGACGAAGCCCGCGGTGGCGCTCTCGGCGATGGCGCGGTCAAGCTCGTGCATGGGATAGACGGTGACTTCGTGGGCAATGCCGCGCTCCGCCGCCTCTTGCTCGTTGAGGCCGACGCGGGCCACTTCGGGGTCGATGAAAGTAGTCCAGGGGATCACCCGGTAATCGGCCTTGAAGCGTTTGAACTGGCCAAACAACGCGTTGACGCTGGCGAACCAGGCCTGGTGCGAGGCGACGTGGGTGAACTGGTAGGGCCCGGCGACATCGCCCGCGGCAAAGATGTTGGGATAGATCGTGGCGAGGTATTCGTCGGTTGCCACGGTCTTGTGGGTTTCGATCCCCAGCTCTTCCAAACCATAGCCGCTGAGCCGCGCCTTGCGCCCGATGGCGAGGATCAGCGCATCGTGGGGGATCGCTTTTTCCGTGCCGCCTGAGGACACGATCAGGTTCTGGCCTTCGACCCGCAGCGCCTCGTGCCGGGTCAGCAGGGTCACTCCTGATGTTTCCAAGGCCGTCTTGGCCAGCGCCGAAACGTCCTCATCCTCGCGGATCAGCACGCGCTCGGCCAGCTCGACCTGGGTTACCTCGGCGCCGAGGCGGGCGAAGGCCTGGGCCAGTTCGCAGCCGATCGGTCCGCCGCCCAGCACGGTGATGCGCCGGGGCATGGTGTCGAGCTTGGCGAACTCCTCCCACAGCGTATCGCTGGTCAGATAGCCCGATCCCGCCAGCCCCGGCAGCGCGGGCACCAGCGGTTCGGCCCCGGCGGCGATCACGATCGAGCGGGTGGTCAGCCGCTGGCTGGTGCCATCCTCGCACGCGATCTCGACCGTCCAGGGATCGACGATCTTGGCATAGCCCTTGACCACATCGACCCCCAGGCCGGTGTAACGCTCGACGCTGTCACGCGGTTCGATCGCGGCGATAATGTCGTGGACGCGCCGCATCACCGCCTTGAAGCTGAAGCGCGGGTCGCTGGCTTCCAGGCCATAGCGGTCGGCATGGCGCATCTGCTCGGCAATCCGCGCCGATTTGATCAGGGCTTTCGAGGGCACGCAGCCATAGTTGAGGCAATCGCCGCCCATCTTGTTCGTCTCGACCAAGGTAACCTTGGCCTTCACGGTCGCGGCGATCAGCGAGGAGACCAGCCCGGCCGCGCCCGCGCCAATCACCACCATGTTGCGGTCAAACCGCCTGGGCCTGGTCCAGCGGGCATAGACACGCCGCCGCTTGATCAGCCCCATGATCCACTTGCCCACCCACGGCAGCAGCCCCAGCGCCGCGAAAGAGCCGAGCAGGCCGGGCGAGGCGATGTCCGACAGCGAACTGATCTGGGCCAGCTGGGTGCCGGCGTTGACATAGACCACGGTGCCCAGGAACATCCCCACTTGGCTGACCCAGTAATAGGTCCAGGTGCGGATCGGGGTCAGCCCCATCAGCAGGTTGATCGCGAAGAACGGGAAGACCGGGACCAGCCGCAGCGAGAACAGATAGAACGCCCCGTCGCGGGCCACGCCCTCGTTGATTCCGCGCAGCTGCGCGCCAAAGCGGGCCTGCACGGCGTCGCGGAACAGATAGCGCGAACCCAGGAAGGCCAGCGTCGCGCCGATGCTGGAAGCGAAGGAAACCAGCACGGTCCCGGTCGCCACCCCGAAGACCGCCCCCGCCGCCAAGGTCATGATCGCCGCGCCGGGCACCGACAGTGCGGTCAGCGTGACATAGATCAGGAAGAAGGCGGCCAGCACCAGCAAGGGGTTGGCGCGGTAGAACTGGTCGATCGCGGCCTGCTGGGCCTTCAGCGCCTCAAGCGTCAGGTATTGGCCCAGGTCGAGCGCGAACCACGCGGTCAGCGCGGCGATGAACAGAGCAAGTAAGGCCAGACGTTTGGGCTGCATGGTGGCGGAAATCCTCCCCTTTGGGTGGCCGGTGTAGCGCGCTGCGCGGCTGCGGTCGATCCACCCTGTGTCGGCGCGATTGACGGGGCTGCGGTTTAATGCTGACTTCGCGCCGCAACGGGTAAGGGGACGCGATATGGCCGAACAATCGGGATGGAAAGCACGGCTGGCGCGTTGGTCGGTGCTCCTTGCCGGGATCGCCGTCGTGGTCGCGGCAAGCGGGCTGACCTTGGCGCGTTATGACCTGATCCCCAAGCTGACCGGGTTCATGGCCTTCCTGGGCAGCGGACTGGTCGCGGCACTGGCATTGGTGCTGGGGCTTGCGGCCTTGCTGGTCGGGCGCGGACAGGCGCTGCCTTCGCGCGGCAAGCTGCTGGCGGGTCTGGTTCTGGCCGTGGGCCTGGTCGGCTTCCTCGCCTCGCGCCCGGCCGCCAACGGCGACGTTCCGGCGATCCATGACGTGACCACCGATCTGGCCAATCCGCCGCAGTTCGAAGCGCTCAAGCTGCGCGAAGACAACCTTGCCGGGGTCGGCACGGTGGAAAACTGGCGCAAGCTTCACGCCGGTGCCTATGGCGATATTCAGCCCATCGAGCTTCCCCGTCCGGTCGCGCAGGTCACTGCTGAAACGGTGAAGCTGGTGGAGGAGCAGGGCTGGGAACTGGTCAAGAGCGATCCCGCGCGCGGCCATATCGAGGCTACTGCCAGCGTCTCCTACATCCGCTTCAAGGACGATGTGGTGCTGCGGATCACCCCGACGGCGGATGGCAAGGGCAGCAAGGTCGATATGCGTTCGGTCAGCCGGATCGGGATCAGCGATATGGGCATCAACGCCAAACGTATCCGCGCCTTCCTGAAGAGCCTGGCCGGGGACTGACCTTGCCGGGCGGCCTCTCCCTGACAGTCTTGCGCAGCGCGTTCGGCTGCGGGGAGGCGCTGGCTGCGACGATTGCTGCGCTGGGGCGCGAAGCCGCGCATGGCCGCGGGGCAGTGCTGTGGCCGCGCGGCGATGCGGGCGAGGCAGCCAGCCTCCTGACTCAGGGCCGCGCGGTAGAGCTGGCCTATGGCCGCGAGGGGGCAGCCCTGGTGCTCCACGCGATCACACCGGGTGAATTCTTCGGCGATCTGGCGGGCAGCGGCAGCGACCGTTCGGGAGCGCAAGTCGAGGCCCTGAGCGAGGGCGCGGCGCTGCATTTTGCCGCCAGCGTGATGGTCCGGCTGATGGAAAGCTACCCCGCGGTATCGCTGGCCATGGCCCGGCACTTGTCGGCCCGGATCGCGGCAATGCGGCAACGGATGGTCGAAACCGCGCTGCTCTCGGCCACCGGGCGGATCGCGGCGGAGCTGCTGCGGCTGGCCAGGGCGGGCGGGGGCACGATCAGCCCGGTGCCGGTCTTTTCCGAACTGGCGCTGCAAGTGCAATCGACCCGCGAAACGGTGTCGCGCACGGTCTCCTCGCTGGAAAAGCGCGGAATCCTGAAACGCGGCGAAGGCGGGCTTGAACTGGTCGCGCCGCACCGGCTGGAAGAGCTGGTCTATTAGTGTCTTTCTGTTTTAAGTTGAGGCATATCCAGCATCTCTGATGTAGCTTGAGCATTCTGTGGCGCTGAAGCGATCAAGCAGTTTTCCGAGCGCCTTCCACGTTGCGTCGATGGTGCG
>Ga0073923_1000005_pt1 | contig 68131 bp, 69 predicted proteins | sample GWRWT4_1June14_FD_70956 | JGI IMG/M metagenome (GOLD analysis project Ga0073923, IMG submission 70956) | Sand microcosm microbial communities from a hyporheic zone in Columbia River, Washington, USA - GW-RW T4_10-June-14 | ecosystem: Engineered > Artificial ecosystem > Sand microcosm >... | reverse complement strand
TTGCTGATCGGGAAGACGCGGATGCTTTCGCCTTTGTGCTTCCTCGCATTGTAGAGGTTCCACAGCTCTGGCCGCTGGTTCTTGGGGTCCCAGCCGTGGCTGGCGGTGCGGAAGCTGAAGATCCGTTCCTTGGCCCGGCTCTTCTCCTCATCGCGCCGCGCGCCGCCGAAGGCCGCGTCGAAGCCGTATTGCCCAAGCGCCTGCTTCAGCCCCTCGGTCTTCCACATGTCGGTATGCAGCGCGCCGTGATCGAACGGGTTGATCCCGCGTTCCGCCGCTTCTGGGTTCTGATAGACCAGCAGCTCCATGCCCGATTCCTGCGCCATCCGGTCGCGCAGCTTGTACATGTCCTGGAATTTCCAGGTCGTATCGACATGCAACAACGGGAACGGTGGAGGCGTCGGATAGAACGCCTTCCTCGCCAGGTGCAGCATCACCGCGCTGTCCTTGCCGACGCTGTAAAGCATCACCGGGCGCTCCGCCTCGGCCACCACTTCACGCATGATGTGGATCGCTTCGGCTTCCAGCCGCTCAAGATGGGTCAGGCTTTGGGTCATGCGCGCAAGGTTATTGTCATTCCTGCGCGCCGCTAGCAAGGGATGCCCCGCCAGCGGAACGCAGGAAATCCTTGCAGCGGCCAAGCAAGCCTATTGGTACTACGCCGGAATCGCGTTGAACGGCACACCCTTGTCGGGCCGGTGGTCCTGCGGCAGGCCCAATATCTTTTCGGCGATGGTGTTGAGCAGCACTTCGTCCGATCCGCCCGCGATGCGGCCCGTGGGAGCGTTGAGCCAGGAGGTGCCCCAGTCGGTCTTGACGAAGGCATGCGGATCGAAGGCCAGGCCTTCGTTACCCATCAGGTCCATCGCCATTTCGGAGAGCTTCTGGCGGCTGCGCACCGCGACCAGTTTTTGCAGGGAGCCTTCCGGCCCGGGCTGCATCCCGGCCATCATCATGGCAAAGGCGCGCTTGGTAATCGCATCGAGCCCGCCGCGCATCGCGTGGTTGCGGGCGATCGCGCTGCGCACGCGGCCGTCCTCGAGCGCCGGTTTGCCGTTCAGATCGACCCGCTTGGCCAGCTTGACGAATTCGTCAAGGTGCGGACCAAACCCGCTGCTGTCGGTCGCGATATAGCGTTCGATCATCAGCGTGTGGAGCGAGACGCCAAAGCCCCCGCCCACCGCGCCAAGCCGCTGGCTGTCTTCTACCCGGACATCGTCGAAGAACACTTCGTTGACGTGGCTGTCCCCGCCCGCGAGCTTGATCGGGCGCACTTCAACGCCCTTGGAACGCATGTCGATCCAGAAGTAGGTCAGCCCCTTGTGCTTCTCTACCGTGGGATCGCTGCGGGTGACGATCACGCCGTAATCGCAGTACTGCGCCCATGAGGTCCAGATCTTCTGGCCGTTCATTTTCCAGCCGTTGCCGTCGGGCTCAACCTTGGTGCGCAAGGCCGCAAGGTCGGAACCGCCCGAAGGTTCGGAGAACATCTGGCACCAGATCTCCTCACCGCGCAGCGCCTTGCGGACCCGTTCCTTCACGAACTCCTTGTCTTCGCAGTAATGCATCAGGATCGGCACCGGCATGCCCAGCGAGATGCCGAAGAAGTGGCTCGGCATGCCGAACTGCATTTCTTCGCCATCGAAAGTGATCTTGTGGAGGTGGGTCAGCCCCTGCCCGCCCATTTCGACCGGCCAGTTGATCCCGCCAAAGCCCGCGTCATAGCGCGCGGCCATATATTCGCGGCCGAGGGCCAGGTCCTGCTCGACCGTGTTGCCCTTGCGGGCGTCGCGGCCATATTTGGGGGCCATGCTGGCCAGGAAAGCGCGGGCCTTTTCGCGGTAAACTTGCAGATCGCTCATGCTACTTCTCCCGCCAGGCGATCGACCAAGAGGTCTTCCCAGAAAACAAGGTTGCCGCATTCCACGGCCAGGCTGCGCGCGCGGCGCATGTGCAGGTGCAAGCCCAGCTCCCAGGTCACCCCGATCCCGCCGTGGATCTGCACGCAGTCGCGCGAATTGGTGTCATAGGCCTCGGTCGCAGAAATCCGGGCGTCGGCGGCGGCGGTCAGGAACGCGTCGGTGCCCCCAAGGTTATCGGCGCTCGCGGCAGCGTGGATGCAGTTGGCACGGGCCACTTCGACGAAACCGTACATCTCGGCGATCCGGTGCTTGATCGACTGGAACGCGCCGATCGGCTGGCCAAAGGCCTTGCGGGTCAAGGCATAGTCGCGCGCGATATAGAGCAGGGCTTCGGCCCCGCCGACCTGCTCGTGCGCGGTGACGACGGCCATCCGGCCCAGCACGTCGAGCGCCAGCGCGCGCGCTGCGTCGCCGCTTGCGATCAGGGTCGCCGGAGTGCCGGCAAAGGTCAGGTCGGCATAGAGTCGGCTGTTGTCATAGCTGTCAACCGGCTTGCGGCTGGCCCCGGCCAGATCCGCGGCAACCAGCACCACACCGCTATCACTCAAGGCCCACACCAATGCCACATCGGCAGCACACCCGCCAGGCACCGCAGGCTTTACCCCATCGAGCGCACCATTCGCATAAGTGACAGTCGGTTTGGGCGGTAGCGCAGCATTGCCCTCGGCAAAGGCGACGCAGCCGGTCAGCTCACCGCTGGCCAGTTTGGGCAACCACTCAGCCGCCAGCGCAGCATCGCTGCTGTGGACCAAAGCTTGCGAGAGGCCATAGCCGCCGGTCAGGAACGGCGCGCCAGATGTGGCCGCACCGCAGGCCTGGGCAACCAGGCCCAGCTCGATCAGGCCAAGGCCCAGACCGCCATGCTCTTCGGGAATGGCGAGCGCGGTCCAGCCCTGCTCGACCGCGGTATCCCAGAACGCGGCATCGTGCTGCCCCACTTGCTCAAGCAGTGCCAAGAGCCGCGCCTTGTCCATCCGGGCATCAAGCACCCGGCGGCTTTCGGTGGCGATCGCTTGCTGGCCTTCGTCATAGAGTATCGACATCTTCGAATCTCTCCCTTGGCCGCACTCTTAATCGAGCGATTAAACTTGGCAAGGGGAGAGGTCGCCGCGCTGAAATGTGAACGCTCACAATTTGCTTGGCCAAGCCCCACTCATACGTATACGATTGGACAAGGCGGCATGGTCCGCCAAGACAGACGGATCGGGCTGGCAAGCAGCCGACGGGACAGCAAGGGGAGAATGCAATGGCAGCGCCAATTACCGGGTCAAGCGCGGCAGGCGGAAGTTCAAGCGGAGGCAAGACCGGGATCGTCCTGGCATTGGCGTTCGCGGTGTTCTTCCTGCTGGGCGGGGTGACCAACATCAACGACCTCTTGGTCGGCAAGTTCAAGCCGATGTTCCACCTCAGCCATACCGAGGCGAATTTCGTCCAGCTGTTCTTCTTCTTTGCCTATGCGGCCTTCTCGATCCCGGCCGGGATCATCCTGTCCAAGCTGGGCTATATCCGCACATTCGTGCTGGGCTTCGTGATTATCGCAGCCGCTGCCTTCCTGTTCATCCCGGCATCGGCTGCCGCGTCTTACGGCGGGTTCCTGGCCGCGCTGTTCTGCATCGGCGCGGGGATTACCGTGCTGCAAGTCGCCATGAACCCCGTGATCACCACGCTGGGCCCGGTCGAAACCTCGCACAGCCGGCTGACTTTCGCGCAGGCGTTCAATTCGATCGGGGTGTTCCTGATGGTCTATGGCGGGGCCGCATTCCTGCTGGGCGATTCGAAGCCGATTGATCCGGAAACCTCGACCGAAGCCCAGATCCAGGCCTACCGCGTGGCCGAAGGGGCCTCGATTGGCACCGCCTACATGTGGCTGGGCGTGCTGATGCTGGCGATTGCCGCGCTGTTCTGGACCTTCCGCTCGGCGCTGGATCACGCCAAGACTGAAGAGGTGAAGCTGGAAGGCACGCTGGGCCTGCTCCAGCACAACCGCCGGGTGCAATGGGGCGCGCTTTGCATCTTCATGTATGTCGGCGCGGAAGTCGCGATCGGGTCCAACCTGATGGCCTACCTGGGTGACCAAAGCGTGATGGGCCTTGGCCTTGAAGCTGCGGGCAAGCTGGTGGCGATGTACTGGCTGGGCGCACTGGCCGGGCGCTTGCTCGGCGGGTTCGTGCTGTACATGGCCAAGCCGGGCCGCGTGCTGACGGCCTTTGCCGCCGGCGCAATCGGCCTGATCCTCGTTTCGGCGATCAGCACCGGCGCGGTTTCGGGTTGGGCACTGATCCTGGTCGGCTTCTTCAATTCGCTGATGTTCCCGACGATCTTCAGCCTGGGCACCGAAGGGCTGGGCGAACAGACCCCGCAAGGGTCGGGTATCCTGTGCACCGCGATTGTCGGCGGGGCGATTGTCCCGGTGCTGTTCGGCATGGTCGCCGATGTCAGCGGCAACCTGCGCCTGGCGCTGATCGTGCCGGTGATCTGCTATGCGATCATTGCTGCGTTCGGGCTGTGGGCCGTCAAGAACCCCAGCACCGGCAAGAGCGCGACTGCGCCGGTTTACGACTGAGCCTCCAAGGGACAAATTGGCCCCTCCCCGGCGGGGAGGGGTTGGGGTGGGGGCTCCACGCTCTCACGCAAACGCCGAACCCCCATCCCAACCCTTCCCCACTGGGGAAGGGCTTTTGCCGTCAGGCCCGCCCGGTCTGGCTGGCCAGCAGCGCCGGATCGATGCCGACAGTGCGCCAGCAGGCCTTCCAGCGTGCTTCGGCGGGGGTGTCCCACAGCATGGCCTGCGATCCATCGACCACTTGCCAGCCGTGGCGGCGCATTTCGCCATCGAGCTGGCCCGCGCCCCAGCCAGCATAGCCCAGTGCGACCAGAAAGCGGCTTGGCCCCTCGCCCGCGGCAATCGCTTTCAGCACCTCAAGCGAGGTTGAGAGCGAGCACAGCGGCGCGGCCTCGATTGTCCCCGGCCCTTCCCAATCGGGTGTGTGCAGCACGAAGCCGCGCTGCACTTCGACCGGGCCGCCATAGTGGATCGGGCAGTCGGGTGCTTGACCGGGTTCGATCTCCAGCTCGCGCAGCATCGCGTGCAGGCTGGGGCCTTGCCGGATCGCTCCGATCCCCACCCCCAGCGCGCCCTCGGCGTCGTGGTTGACCATCGCGATCACCGCATGGTCAAAGCGCGGATCGGCCATCCCGGGCATCGCCAGCAGCAGTTTTCCGGTAAGATAGGCGGCTTCCATGCGGCTCAGGCTAGCCCCAAGGCACGAAGAACGGAAGCGAAGGCTTGCCTTTGCAGCGATTCGCCATTAGGGGCGCGCGCTTCACCGACACGGAATCGATGATCGGCCTGGCCATCAAGGGCTGCCACGGCAGATCGGACGTGTCTCGAACAAGGAGACGAAAATGCCCAAGCTCAAGACGAAGAGCGGCGTCAAGAAGCGCTTCAAGCTCACCGCCACCGGCAAAATCAAGCACGGTGCGGTTGGCAAGCGGCACCGACTGATCAGCCACAATGCCAAGTACATCCGCCAGCATCGCCGCACCGACACGATCTCTGACGCAGATGCGAAGACGATCAAGAAGTGGGCGCCCTACGGGCTCGGCTGAATTTAGGAGTACTGAAAAATGGCACGTGTCAAACGGGGTGTAACCACCCGCACCAAGCACAAGCGGCTTCTCGAACAGGCAGCGGGCTACCGCGGCCGCCGCAAGAACACCATTCGCGTTGCGCGTCAGGCGGTCGAAAAGGCCGGCCAGTACGCTTACCGCGACCGCAAGGTTAAGAAGCGGACTTTCCGCGCTCTGTGGATCCAGCGTATCAACGCTGCGGTGCGCGCCGAAGGGCTGACCTATTCGCAGTTCATCCACGGCACCAAGCTGGCGGGCATCGAGCTGGACCGCAAGGCGATGGCGGACCTCGCGATGAACGAAGGCGGGATCTTCTCGGCGGTGATCGCCCAGGCCAAGGCGGCACTGCCGGCCTAAGCCGCGATCATTCGCGAAAGCTTGAAAGGGCGCGGTCTGCAACAGCAGGCCGCGCCCTTTCTGCTTGCCCTGATGCCGCCCTCCGTGGCAATCTCTCCCATGCGAGCAAGACATTATCGGTCGCTGGAATTCGTAAGGGGTTTCGCGCGATGTTGAATAGTGCCCTGGACGGGGCTGTTGCTCTGCGATTTTTCGTGCCGTCGAGCGCACTCGCTCCCTACATCTCGACCTACTATCTGACCGAAGTCAGCCACGGGTCCGATGAAGTGGTGGAAGACTGGTTGCATCCCGAATGGGCCAACTTGCGCTTCGCCCAGGAACCCACCTGGACCTCTGCATTGGGCGATGCCCAACCCACTTCGCTGCCGCCGATCATCCTGACCGGTCCGACCAGTCTGGCGACGCACTTCAGGCTTGAAGGCTCGATCCGGACCTGGGGCGTGGGCATCCTGCCGCTGGGCTGGGCCCGGCTGATGGGCGTACCGGCCAGCCAGTTCGTGGACCAGGTCGTCAGCCCGCTCGACAAACCTGCCTGTGCGCACCTCGCCCCGATCCGCGAGCGGGTGTTCGCCGGCGAGCGTGACCCGGCCAGCGAGGCGGCCCGGATCGACGCTTTCCTGTGCGAACTGCTGGCAGTCAGGCCGCCGAGCGAGGACGAGAGCCGGATCCGCGCCGCCCATTCCGCGCTGATCGACGACGATGTGGCCTCGGTTGGCGAACTGGCCGAGCGGCTGGGCATGTCCTCGCGCTCGCTCGAGCGGCTGAGCCTGAAGGCCTTCGGCTTTTCGCCCAAGCTGCTGCTGCGCCGCCAGCGGTTCCTGCGCAGCCTGGCGCAATTTATGCTCGATCCCTCGCTCAAATGGATCAACACGCTGGACTTCCACTACGTCGACCAGGCCCATTTCGTGCGCGACTTCAAACGCTTCATGGCGATGAGCCCCAGCCGATACGCTGCGGTCGAGCATCCGGTGCTGCGCGCGGCCGCCCAGGCCCGCACCGCATCGGCCGGGGCAGCCGTGCAGGCCTTGCATCGCCCCTAATACGCGCTTGTCACCGCCGGACCTTCGTGCAAGTATCGTTATGCAATCAATATGATGCGGGGGAAAACCTTCGGTGTCGCCTGACTATAGCGTCCAGATGCGGTTCTATCCGCCGCCTGAAGACCTGCGCGGGTACTTCACGACTTTCTATGTCTCCACCATAGACCCGGGCAGCAACGGCACCCTGCGTGACAGCCTCCACCCCGAATGGGGCGGGATGCGCTTTTTCACGCCCAATGGCCCCGATACCTGGACCGATAGCGGCCAACGCCTCGATAATGTCCGCTTTTTTGCGCAAGGCCCCAGTTCGCACCCGATCCACTTCGAAATGCCCAAGATCCGGATGTGGGGTTTCGGGCTGCTGCCGCTGGGCTGGGCCAAATTTATCCGCTTGCCGGCAGCGAAGTTTGCCAACCACATTTGCGACGGCTTCAAGCATCCGGATTGCGCGCCATTCCGCCCGCTGGCCGAAAGGCTGTTTGACGGGGAAGAAAACGAAGCGGCGGAGCTCGATCGCCTGATTACCTTCTTCCGCAGGTTCAAGGCCGCCAGCCGGGTCGATGAAAAGCGCATTGTGGCGATTCACGCCGCAATCGTCGATCCGCAGCTGACCACCGTGCAGGAGCTGGTCGCGCGGGTCGCCGCCAGCCAGCGCACTGTCGAACGGCTGAGCCACAAGCATTTCGGCTTTTCGCCCAAGCTGCTGCTGCGCCGCCAGCGGTTCATGCGCAGCCTGGCGCAATTCATGGTTGATCCCTCGCTCAAATGGATCGGCGCGATGGACGGGCACTATCATGATCAGGCCCAGTTCGTGCGCGATTTTCACGAATTCATGGGCATGACCCCGCGTGAATATTCCAACCAGCCGCACCCGGTGCTCGAACGTTTCGTGCAGGAACGCAACAAGTTTGCCGGGGCCGCCGTCCAGACGCTTGACCGGCCCAGCGGCGTGGGCGGCAAGGCCGCCTGACTTTTCCTTGGAAATTGGCGCATGGCGAGGCTAAGGCCCGCTGCTCCAACCCAATTGTCAAAGTGGACGTTACCCAGTGGACTATGCAGCTACCCGTGAACAAGCGCTGGCGCGGATCGCCCAGGCGCAGGATTTGGGCACGCTGGAGTCTTTGCGGGTCGAATTTCTGGGCAAGCAGGGTTCAATCTCGGGCTTGCTCAAGACGCTGGGCGGGATGTCGGCCGAGGACCGGCTGGTCGTGGGCCCGCAAATCCAGGCCCTGCGTGAAGGCGTCAGCGATGCCCTGACCGCGCGCAAGGCAGCGCTGGAAAGCGCGGCGCTGGAAGCGCAGCTGGCCAATGAAACCCTCGACCTCACCCTGCCCGCGCCAGAAGCGCCGCGCGGCACAGTTCACCCGGTCAGCCAGGTGATGGACGAACTGGCGGAGATCTTCGCCGATCTGGGTTTCGCAGTCGCCACCGGACCAGAGATTGAGGACGACTGGCACAATTTCACCGCGCTCAACATCCCCGAAAGCCACCCGGCGCGGGCGATGCACGATACCTTTTACTTCCCTGACCAGATGGCCAGCGATGGCACACGGATGTTGCTGCGCACGCACACCAGCCCGGTGCAAATCCGCGCCATGCTGGCAGATGGCGCGCCGATCCGGATTATCGCTCCGGGCCGGGTCTATCGCAGCGATTCTGACGCCACCCATACCCCGATGTTCCATCAGGTCGAAGGGCTGGTGATCGACAGGGGCATTCACCTCGGCCACCTCAAATGGACGCTGGAGACCTTCCTCAAGGCCTTCTTCGAGCGCGAGGATATCGTGCTGCGGCTGCGCCCCAGCTACTTCCCCTTCACCGAGCCTTCGGTGGAGGTCGATGTCGGCTTTGCCCTCGTAAACGGCAAGCGCGTGCTGGGCGGCAGCGGCGATGCTCCCGGGCATGGCTGGATGGAGCTGCTGGGCAGCGGGATGGTCAACCGCAAGGTGATCGCCGCAGGGGGCCTCGATCCCGATGAGTGGCAGGGCTTTGCCTTCGGCGTCGGCGTCGATCGCCTCGCCATGCTCAAGTACGGAATGGATGACCTGCGCGCTTTCTTCGATGGCGATGTGCGCTGGCTGCAGCACTACGGCTTCTCGCCGCTCGACGTGCCGACACTGTCCGCCGGTGTGGGAGTGCGGCCATGAAGTTCTCGCTGACCTGGCTGGGGGACCACCTCGACACCGAAGCTTCGGTTGAGGAGATTTCCGCCAAGCTCAATGCCATTGGCCTGGAGGTTGAAGGGATCGAGAACCCGGCCGACAAGCTCGCCGGCTTCAAGGTTGCAAAGGTGCTCACCGCCGCGCCGCACCCCAATGCCGACAAGCTGCAGGTGCTGACCGTCGATGCCGGGACAAGCGAACCGCTGCAAGTTGTCTGCGGCGCGCCCAATGCCCGCGCCGGGATGGTCGGCGTGCTGGGGCTGGCCGGGGCCATCATTCCGGGCGGCGGCTTTGAGCTGAAGAAAAGCGCGATCCGCGGGGTCGAGAGCAACGGCATGATGTGCTCGGTGCGCGAGCTGGAGCTGGGCGACGAACACGACGGCATCATCGAACTGCCCCAAGACGCGCCGGTCGGCACGCCCTTCGCCGACTACCACGGCGCCGATCCGGTGTTCGACGTGGCGATCACCCCCAACCGCCCCGATTGCATGGGCGTCCACGGCATTGCCCGCGACCTTGCGGCGGCAGGCCTGGGCAAGCTGCGCCCGATCGCCGCACAGGCGGTTCCGGGCAGTTTCCCCTGCCCCATGCCGATCCGCACCGACGATCCCGAAGGCTGCCCGGCCTTCTATGGCCGCGTGATCCGTGGCGTGGAGAACCGCCCCAGCCCCAAGTGGCTGCAAGACCGGCTCAAGAGCGCGGGCCAGCGCCCGATCTCGGCGCTGGTCGACATCACCAACTACGTGATGCTGGCCTATGGCCGCCCGGCGCATGCCTATGACCTGGCGAAGCTCAGCGGTGCGATCTTTGCCCGCCGGGCCAAGGACGGCGAGACCTGCCTGGCGCTCAATGGCAAGGAGTACACGCTCACTTCCGACATGACCGTGATTGCCGACGATAACGGCGTCCATGACATCGCCGGGATCATGGGCGGCGAGCATTCGGGCTGCGCGGACGATACCACCGACGTGCTGCTCGAAGTCGCCTATTTCGATCCGGTGCGGATCGGCCAGACCGGCCGCGCGCTGAGCCTGACCAGCGATGCCCGCCAGCGGTTTGAGCGCGGGGTCGATCCCGCCTTCCTCGATGCCGGCCTGGCCTTGCTGACCGACCTGATCGTCGGCATCTGCGGCGGTGAGCCAAGCGAGCCGGTGTTTGCCGGTCAGCCGCCGGTTACGCCCAAGCTGGTCAAGTACGATCCCGCCATGGCCGAGCGGCTGGGCGGGGTCGCGATCCCCGAAGCCCAGCAGCGCGCAACGCTGTCCGCGCTTGGCTTCGCCAGCGATGCGGCCTGGAACGTGACCGTCCCAAGCTGGCGTCCCGACGTCGATGGCGCGCCCGACCTGGTCGAGGAAGTGGTCCGGATCCACGGGCTCGACAACGTGGCCTCCGCTCCCCTGCCCCGCGCCGATGGCGTGGCCCGGCCAACCGCCACGGCGGCCCAGAAGCTGGAGCGCAAGCTGCGCCGCGCCGCCGCCGCGCGCGGGATGAACGAGGCGGTGACCTGGTCGTTCCTGCCCGAGGCCGAAGCCGACCTGTTCGCCGAAGGGAATGGCGGCCTGTGGGTGCTGCAGAACCCGATCAGCGAGGACATGAAGGCGATGCGCCCCTCGCTGCTGCCGGGCCTGCTGTCCGCCGTGCAGCGCAATCTGGATCGCGGGGCGAGCGGCCTGCGCCTGTTCGAACTCGGTCGCCGTTATTTGCGCGGCCAGGCCGGGGCGAGCGACGAGCGCCTGACGCTGGGCCTGGTCCTCGCGGGTGAGAAAAACCCGCGCGGCTGGGCCAGCGGCAAGGCCAGCAGTTTCGACGCGTTCGATGCCAAGGCCGAAGCCATGGCGCTGCTGGCCGAGGCCGGTGCGCCGATTGAAAACCTGCAAGTCATGGGCCCTGATAACCTTGGGCCTGGGCCGCAGTTCCACCCCGGCCAGTCGGCCACCTTGCGGCTGGGCCCCAAGACTGTGCTGGCACGCTTTGGCATGCTGCACCCCGCGCTGCTCAAGGCGTTCGACATCGACGTGGCCGTGGCTGCGGTCGAGCTGTTCCTCGATGCGATCCCGGCCCGCAAGTCCGCCGACTTCGCCCGCCCGCACTACGCCCCGCCCCCGCTGCAGGCGGTCAAGCGCGACTTCGCCTTCCTGGTCGACGCTGCGCTTCCCGCCGGCGACCTGGTCCGCGCGATCAAGGGCTGCGACAAGGCCAATGTAGTCGCGGTGCGGCTGTTCGACGATTTCCGCGGGCAAGGCGTCCCCGAAGGCCAGAAGAGCCTGGCGGTCGAAGTGACCCTGCAACCGGGCGAGAAGAGCTATGACGAGGCCGAACTCAAGGCGATCAGCGAACGCGTAACTGGCGCTGCCGCCAAACTGGGCGCGGTGCTGCGGGGGTAGTTCCTCCCCCTTGGGGGAGGGGGACCACCGAAGGTGGTGGAGGGGTACGCGCAGGTGATCCCAACCTAGCGTTGCAACCCGGTTGCGCCCAGCCTCTAGGTCAGGACCACTCGCGCGTACCCCTCCACCATGCTTCGCATGGTCCCCCTCCCCGTTCCGGGGAGGATTAGAGTGTCCGCGAAAGGTTCAGCACTTTCGCGTACAAATCCGGCGCGGCTTCGCTGCGGACCAGCATGACCGCGTGGGTCAGGCGGACCCGGCGATCGGCGCCGCCTTTCGAGATCTTCGCCAGATGCTCAGCCACTTGGCCTGCCGTCACGCCATTGCGGCCCAGCGCGGCGGCGATCAGCAGCGAAGACAGATGATGCTGCCCAGGATCGGCATCGAGCCGCTTTTGGCGCCAATGGTTGTACCACCACAGCACACCGACAAAGAGCAGGATCAGGACCCCATAGGTGCCCATTCATTGGGCTCCTGTTTCAGCACAACACCCGTTCGTGTCGAGCGAAGTCGAGACACCGCGCCGGGCATCTCGACTTCGCTCGATGCGAACGGATGGTGGGATTAACCGCATTGCCCCCGGTGGAGCAGCTTGTGGTCGGCCAGCACCAAGGCCATCATCGCCTCGACCACCGGCACTCCGCGAATGCCGACGCAAGGATCGTGGCGGCCCTTGGTGCGGATTTCGGCGGCCTGGCCTTCGCGGTCGATGGTCTCAACTGGCGTGAGGATCGAACTGGTCGGCTTGAACGCAACGCGAACCTTGACCGGCTGGCCGGTGCTGATCCCGCCCGCGATCCCGCCGGCGTGGTTGGCGGTGAAGACCGGAATGCCGGGCCCGGGCCGCATCGGATCGGCGTTCTGTTCACCGCTGAGCCGCGCGGCAGCGAAACCGTCGCCGATCTCGACGCCCTTGACCGCATTGATCCCCATCATCGCTGCGGCGAGATCGGCATCGAGCTTGCCATAGATCGGCGCGCCCCAGCCGGCCGGAACACCCTGGGCCACACATTCGACCACCGCGCCAAGCGACGATCCGGCCAGCCGCGCCTCATCAACCAGCTTTTCCCAGCGCGCCGCCGCGACCGGATCGGGGCAGAAGAACGGGTTATTGCCGATCTGGTTGGCATCAAAGTTGGCCGATTCGATTCCATCGCCGCCGATCTCGCTGACCCAGGCCAGCACCGCCACTTCGGGGATCACCAGCCGCGCCACCGCGCCCGCCGCAACCCGTGCGGCGGTTTCGCGGGCGCTCGAACGGCCCCCGCCGCGATAGTCGCGAAAACCGTACTTGGCGTCATAGGCATAGTCGGCATGGCCGGGGCGATAGGCCTTGGCCACCTCGGAATAGTCCTTGCTGCGCTGATCGACATTCTCGATCATCAGCGAAATCGGGGTGCCGGTGGTCTTGCCTTCGAACACGCCCGAAAGGATCCGCACTGCATCGGGCTCTTGCCGCTGGGTAGTAAACTTCGACTGCCCCGGCCGCCGCGCATCGAGGTAGGGCTGGATCTTGTATTCGCTGAGCTCCAGCCCCGGCGGGCAGCCATCGACGACGGCGCCCAAAGCCGGCCCGTGGCTTTCGCCCCAGGTGGTGAAACGCAGCAGACGGCCAAAGGTGTTGATGCTCATGCGGCCCTTTTGGGCTCGGCAGGGAATTCCACGTGATGCGCCAACAGTGACTCTACTGGAACGTCCTCATCGATGGTCGGCCAGTGAATTCCGCTGGGTGAAAGGAACAAGTCGAGCCGCGCTTGCGCTGACGCACCCAGCAAGCGCGGATACCATGCCAGCGGCACGCCCACGGTCCGGCCATCTGCCAACGAGACCCAAAGGTTGTCATCGTCGAACCGGACCGCGACGGGTTCAGGCAAAAAACTCATTCCAAGCCTCTTCGATCTCGTTTCGGTGTTCGACCACAAGTTGCAAAACGCGCCGTTGTTCGCGCGGGCTGAGGCCGCGGTTATAGGCGAAATGGACTTCGGGCCAAAGCCATAGTTTTGCGTCGGCACCGGCCTTGGCTACATGGACATGCATCGGTTCACGCGGGTGGCCTTCCCACGAATAAAAATGAAAGCGCCAACCTTCGATCTGGAAAACAACCGGCATGCGCCCTGCATTTGCGCACTGTGCTGGATTTGTCCATCGCCCTGACATAGATGACGCCCATGTTCCTGGTCGTCTTCCGCAACCGCAAGCGCGCCGATCTGGACGCTGCCGCCTATTCCGCCGATGCGAACCGGATGGAAGAAATGGCCCGCGCCCAACCCGGCTTCCTCTCGTTCAAGAGCTATACCAGCGAGGATGGCGAAGTGATCGCACTCGGCGAATGGGCCGATGCCGAGGCCGCCCGCGCCTGGGGCAGCCAGCCGGACCATTCGGTCGTCCAGGCCAAGGGCCGCGCGGACTATTACGAGAGCTACACGCTCTATACCTGCGACAATCCCCGCACCCACCGTTTCGAAAGTCCCGACGCGTGAGCATCACTCTTTACGGCATTTCCAACTGCGACACGGTCAAGAAAGCCCGGACCTGGCTCGATGCACAGGGCCTCGCCTACACCTTCCATGACTACAAGAAGGCCGGCGCCGATCCCGCGAAGCTGACTGAATGGTGCCAGGCCGCAGGCTGGGAAAAAGTGCTCAACCGCGCCGGAACAACTTTCAAGAAACTGCCCGATGCCGACAAGGACGGGCTGGACCAGGCCAAGGCGGTGACGCTGATGGCGGCCCAGCCCAGCTGCATCAAGCGCCCCGTGGTCGAGCATCCCGGCGGCTTGCTGGTTGGCTTCAAACCCGACGAGTGGTCCAAGGCCCTGTGATCCAGATGGTCCTCGACTATTGCCGGGCGCATTGGGTGGAGCTGACCGGCGCGGTGTTGGGTCTGATCCAGATCTGGCTGCTGGTGCGCCGCTCGATCTGGAACTTCCCGCTCGCAATGGCCTCGGTCAGCCTGATCGCGATGACGCTGTTTGAAGAGCGGCTTTATTCCGAGGCCGGGCTTCAGCTCTTCTTCTTCGTGATCAATGCGGTCGGCTGGTTTCAGTGGCGCGCGGCACGGGATGCCAGCCGCCGTGTCCCGGTCGGCTGGATGACCGGTCCCCAGCGCCTGACCTGGTTGGGAATCACCGTGCTGCTCAGTGTCTCGCTGGGCTGGCTGATGCACCGCTTCACCAATGCCGCGCTGCCTTTCGCGGATTCGGCAGTAGCGGGTGCCAGCATCGCGGCGCAATTGCTGCTCAATATGCGCCGGATCGAAAACTGGGTACTGTGGGTGGTGATCGACGTGGCCTCGATTGTGCTCTTTTATGCCCGCGACCTGTATTTCCTGCTGGCGCTCTATCTCGCCTTTCTGGTCATCTCGGTTATTGGGCTCAGGCAATGGATTTCAGCCGAAAGGCGCGAAACCGCGGCATGATCACGGTCTGCTTCCACGGTGCAGAAAGCACCGGCAAGTCGGTACTGGCGGACAAATTGAGCCGCGAGCTGGGCGCGACCTGGGTGCCCGAATATGGCCGGACCTATTGCGAGGAACGCGGCACCGATCTGGCCATGGCTGATCTGCTGGCGATTGCCGAAGGGCAGGCTGCGGCGGTTGAGGTGGCCATGGCCGGCAATCCGCGATTGCTGATCCTCGACACCGACCAGCTGATGACCGCGGCCTGGGCGGAAATGCTGTTCGGCGAAGTGCCCCAAACGCTGATGAACTATCCCAAGGCCGATCTCTATCTGCTGTTTGCGCCCGACGTGCCGTGGATCGATGATGGCACGCGCTTCTTTGGCAAGGGGCCCTTGCGCAACCGTTTCGCCGCGCTGGCCGAGCACATGCTGGTGCGCGCGGGCGTGCCTTATCGCAAGATCGGCGGCGATTGGGCCGAGCGTGAGCAGGCGGTGCGAGCCGTACTGGCTCCACATCTGCTTGGGATAGGGCAGGCCAAGACTTGACCTAGGCCGCATTTAAGCGTTCGCTAAGCGCAGTTCGGCTAGGAGGCAGCGATGGATTTCGTCAAGGCCCTGATCCCCGGTTCGATCCTGACCTTTGTGGTCTGCGCGATTATCGGCAAAGGCGGCTCGCGCGGCGGGTGGCTGATGATCGAGCGACTCTCGATCGACGGGCACCAGTTCTACTGGTCCTGGGTGCTCTTCGTGATTGCAACCGGCCTGGCCTGGATCCTCTTCGCGATCACACCGAAGTAGATACCGTCACGATGTAATTGAGCGCCATGTCGTCCGACAGGTGCAAGCCCTTCAGCGGCGACCAGGCGATGCCTTTGGGCTGGCCCATTGTCATTCCGGCAGCGGTCAGCAATTCGCGCAACTCGTCCGGTGTGACAAAATCATCCCAGTGATGCGTGCCGCGCGGGACCATGCCGAGCCGTTCCGCCCCTTCGACCAGCAGCAGTTTCGAAGCCGCGGTGCGGTTGGGGGTGGACAGGATCATCAGCCCGCCCGGCACCAGAGCGGCCGTCAGCGCGGCGAGGAAGGCGGCCTTGTCGGCCACGTGTTCGATCACTTCCAGCGAAGTGACGAGATCGAATCCCTTCAGGCCCAGCTCAGCCACATCGCCGCAGCGATAGTCGATTGTCAGGCCCGAACCCGCGGCATGCGCGCTGGCGGCGGCAACGTTTTCTTGGGCGGCATCAACCCCGGTTACCGCCGCCCCCAGCCGGGCCAGCGGCTCGCACAGCAGCCCCGCCCCGCACCCGACATCGAGCGCTTTGAGCCCCGCAAGCGGCCGAACGCCGCGCGAATCCTTGCTCCAATGGGCGTCGATCGCTGCGCGGATAAAGCCCAGCCGGACCGGGTTGAGCCGGTGAAGCATGGCTGACGAGCCCTTCGGGTCCCACCAATCGGCCGCCAGCCGTCCGAAATGTGCCGCTTCCTCGGCGCGAATTGTTGCATTAGCCATGGACCGACCCTAACAGCATGCCCGCCCGGACGCGAGGGTTCGGTTTGCGCAATTGGAGCTTTCGCCGTGGGGCGCATCGTGATGAAATTTGGCGGCACGTCGATGGCAGGGTCCGAGCGGATCCGCCGCGTCGCCAATATCGTGCGCCGCCAACAGGCCGCCGGGCACGAAGTTGCCGTGGTGGTCTCGGCCATGGCGGGCGAAACCGACCGGCTGGTGAACTTTTGCCGCGAGGCCAATCCGCTCTATGATCCGGCCGAGTACGACGTGGTGGTCGCGAGCGGCGAGCAGGTTACTTCGGGGCTGCTCGCGCTGACGCTGCAAGCGCTGGGCTGCAAGGCGCGCTCATGGCTGGGCTGGCAATTGCCGATCCACACCGACGATGCCCATGCCAAAGCCCGCATCGGCGAGATCGAGAATGAGGCGCTGCTGGCCTCGATGGCCGCGGGCGAAATCGCGGTGATCCCGGGTTTCCAGGGTCTGTCCGATCACGGGCGGATCACCACGCTGGGGCGCGGCGGGTCCGATACTTCGGCAGTTGCGGTGGCGGCCGCGATCAAGGCCGATCGCTGCGACATCTACACCGACGTTGACGGGGTCTATACCACCGACCCCAGGATCGTCGCCAAGGCGCGCAAGCTCAAATACGTGACCTACGAGGAAATGCTCGAGCTCGCCTCGGTCGGATCGAAGGTCCTCCAGACCCGCTCGGTCAGCCTGGCGATGAAGGAGAGCGTGCGGGTGCAAGTGCTCTCCAGCTTCATCGACGATGACGCCACCCCCGCCGACCTCATTCCCGGCACCATGATTGTTTCGGACGAAGAACTGGAAGGCCACGAAATGGAACGCCAGCTGATCACCGGCATCGCTGCCGACAAGAACGAAGCCAAGATCATCCTGACCCGCGTGCCCGACCGGCCCGGCGCGGTGGCGACGATCTTCGGACCGCTTGCCCAGGCCAATATCAACGTCGATATGATCATCCAGAACGTCGGGCGCGACAAAGGCGAGACCGACGTGACCTTCACCGTCCCCGCCGCCGACCTGCTGCGCGCGCAGACGCTGCTCGAAGCGCAGAAGGCGGCGATCGGCTACAACCGGATCATCACCGACAGCAAGGTCGCCAAGATTTCTGTCGTGGGCGTCGGCATGAAGAGCCACGCGGGTGTTGCCGCGACCATGTTCCGCGCGATGGCCGACCGGGGCATCAACATCCAGGCGATCTCGACCAGCGAAATCAAGGTTTCGGTGCTGATCGACGAGGACGAGACCGAACTCGCGGTGCGCGTTCTGCACACGGCTTACGGCATGGATGCGAGCGACGAGGCGGCCTAGTTGCGGTACTTGATCCCGTAATCGATCCGGATCCGCACCCATTCCCCCACCTTGTAAACTCCGCCAAGCCTTGGCGGGCGGACGCGGAATTGCCAGGCGGCGGCGAGCGTCGCGCGGGCGATGTTCGAGCCTGAGGGATACTCGTCGAGCGCGACGCAGTCCTCCACCCGCCAGTCCGCCACGGTGCGGCAGGCGATCAGGGCATAGCCGGGACCGTCTGCGGTCGAAAGGTACCCGGCCAGCTCGCTGTCATCCGGCTCGCGGTACCAGGCGGCGGCATAGAGCGGCTGGCCGCCCGGCGCCGTGCCGATCCGCTTGCTGTCGCCGGCCAGCGGGGTGAAGGCCGGGCCCATCACCGGCTTGCCCGGCGCAGGCGCGCTGGGTTGGCGCGGCAGGTTGGCAATGCTGAAGCCGCCCGGCTGCTTGCTGGGAATCTGGATCAGCGGTGGCGGCTGCGGCGCGGGCTGGGCCAGTTGCGGTGCGGGGCTGGGCGCAGAAGGACTGGCCTGCTGCGGCTGAATCTGCGCCTTGGCCAGCGCAGGCCGATCCCTGGCCTGTTCCGGGGCCGGTTCACTTTCAGGCTTGGCACCTTCGACTGCGAATGTTGTCAGCCGCGGGCCAGTCTTTGGCTTTGGCGGTTCAGGAGCGATCCCCAATGTCAGGATCGCCAGCACCAGCAGCACCTCGATTGCCAGCGCGAGCACCAGCGCGATCCCGCGGTGCCTGAACTGCGCAGGCAAGCGTTCGCGCCATGTCTTGGCCTGATCGGGAAGGGATAAGCGCAAGGTGCCTCGTGGTCGGCGGACACAGTGGTCCGGTTTCGCCCCGCGCTCCCATGCCGTGCCAGGCCGGGTCAAGCAAGTGCCGATGGTGTGAGAGCGCGGACAAAACAGAACCCGCCCCCGGAACAGGTCCAGGGGCGGGCACGGGTTTTTGCTGGCGGGTCAGTTCAACCCGCCAACGGGGGGATCAGGCCAGATCGAAGCGGTCGGCGTTCATGACCTTGGTCCAGGCCGCCACGAAGTCGCGAACGAACTTCGTTTCGGCACCATTCTCGGCATAGACTTCGGCCACTGCGCGCAGTTCCGAGTTGGAGCCGAAGGCCAGGTCAGCGCGGCTGGCGCGCCACACTTCGCTGCCGCCGCTGCGGGTCTTGCCCACAAACTCTTCCCCATCGCTGCCTTCGACCGGAGCCCATACAGTGCTCATGTCGAGCAGGTTGACGAAGAAGTCGCTGGTCAGTTGCCCGGCCCGCTTGGTCAGCACGCCGTGCGGCTTGCCATCGTGGTTGGCGCCCAGCACGCGCAGACCGCCGATCAGCACTGCCAGTTCGGGCGAAGACAGCCCGAGCAGCGCCGCCTTGTCGAGCATCAGCTCTTCGGTCCGCACGCTCAGCTTCTTGGGCAGGTAGTTGCGGAAGGCATCGGCCTGCGGTTCAAGCGGAGCGAAGCTTTCAGCATCGGTCTGCTCGGCCGTGGCATCGCCGCGCCCGCCGGTGAACGGCACGGTGATGGCGTGACCCGCAGCCTTGGCCGCGGTTTCAATCCCGACCACACCGCCCAGCACGATCGCATCGGCGAGCGAAATCGAGCCACGCAGCTCGTTCAGCTTGGCGATCACTGCGCCCAGCTCTGCCGGTTCGTTCGCGTCCCAGCCGTTCTGCGGCGCCAGCGCCACGCGGGCACCATTGGCCCCGCCGCGATGATCCGACTTGCGATAGGTGCTGGCCGAAGCCCAGGCCGCCTTGACCAGCTGGCTGACCGAGAGGCCACTGCCGGCAATCTTGGCCTTGAGCGCGGAAACATCGGCATCCGAAGGCATGGTGCCGGCCGGAACCGGATCCTGCCAGATCAGGTCTTCGGCGGGGACTTCGGGGCCGAGGTAGCGGGCCTTGGGGCCCATGTCGCGGTGGCACAGCTTGAACCAGGCGCGAGCAAAGGCATCGTCCAGCGCAGCCTGATCGTCGCGGAAGCGTTCCGAAATCTTGCGGTATTCCGGATCCAACTTCAGCGCCATGTCGGCGGTGGTCATGATGGTCGGGACCCGCTTGGACGGATCGCGGGCATCGGGTGCCATGTCGGCCGGATCGGGATTGATCGGGGTCCACTGCTGGGCCCCGGCCGGGCTGTGCACCAGTTCATAGTCATACTTGAACAGCAGGCGGAAATAGTCGCCGCCCCACTGGGTCGGATTGTTCGACCAGGCGCCTTCGATGCCCGAAGTGGTGATGTTGCCCTTGGTAATCTCGGCCTGATCGATCAGCCAGCCAAAGCCCTGCTGCTCGATCGCTTCGCCTTCGGGAGCCTGCCCAAAGGTGTCTGACGGAGCCGCGCCGTGGGCCTTGCCAAAGGCATGGCCGCCGGCGACCAGCGCGATCGTTTCTTCGTCATTCATCGCCATCCGCGAGAAGGTTTCGCGCATGTCGCGCGCCGACAGCAAGGGATCGGCCAGACCGCCCGGACCTTCGGGATTGACGTAGATCAGCCCCATCTGGATCGCCGCCAGCGGGTTTTCCAGCTCGGCCTTGTCATCGGGACGGATGCGGGTTGCAACGCCTTCGTTGACCCACTTGTCTTCCTGACCCCAATAGATGTCGCGCTCAGGCTCATAGACGTCGGCGCGGCCGCCACCAAAGCCGAACACCGGTCCGCCCATCGATTCGATGGCGACATTGCCGGCCAGGATGAACAGGTCGGCCCAGCTGATCGCCTGACCGTACTTCTGCTTGATCGGCCACAGCAGGCGGCGAGCCTTGTCGAGATTGCCGTTGTCCGGCCAGGAGTTGAGCGGGGCAAACCGCTGCTGGCCCGAATTGGCCCCGCCGCGCCCATCGGCGGTGCGGTAAGTGCCCGCAGCGTGCCAGGACATGCGAATAAAGAACGGACCGTAGTGACCATAGTCGGCCGGCCACCAGGGCTGGCTATCGGTCATCAGCGCGGTCAGATCGGCCTTGAGCGCCTTGTAGTCGATTGCGTTGAACGCATCGGCATAGCTGAAATCGCCGCCAAACGGGTCTGCCGCGCCATTCTGACCCAGAATGTTGACAGGGAGCGCTTGCGGCCACCAATCCTGATTGGTCCGGCCCAGCAGCGAGCGCGCGCCGTGATTGAACGGGCAACCACCTTCGATTGATCCAGTTTTGGCATCCATGATTTGTCTCCTGATAGTCGCACAATCGAGTCGGCGAATGGGCGGGTTATGCCTATTCTAACTTATCGTTCAAAACGATCATATCTGGATAGAGTGTTGCAACTTTCCGATTAGTCGCACGCAATCTTCCCTGCCGCAATCCGGTGCGGCGGGATGGTGGTGGCCGAACAGAGCCAACTGCTTGCGAAGACCGGATTTGAAGCCCTGGCCCCGCTGCGCCGCACTTCTGCGCCGCTGGATGCTGCACAAGGCTGGCATCCCGTTGCCGCCTTGCCTATAGGCGCGGCGAAGGCAATGTTTACCCAGGGGGCCAAGTGTACCAAAAGACCCACGCGCTGATGCAGCGCGGCATTGATTTCCTTGGCAGCGAGCATGCCGTGCTGTGCGGCGCAATGAGCTGGGTGTCAGAGCGCAACCTGGTCGCCGCGATCAGCAACGCCGGGGGCTTTGGCGTGATTGCCTGCGGGGCCATGACCCCCGAACTGCTCGACGCCGAGATCACCGCAACCAGGACGCTGACTGCCAAGCCATTCGGCGTCAACCTGATCACCATGCACCCGCTGCTGTTCGACCTGATCGAGGTCTGCGGACGGCATCAGGTCAGCCACGTGGTGCTGGCGGGCGGCATTCCGCCGCGCGGCAGTGTCGAGGCGTTGAAGGCCCACGGTGCCAAGACGCTGGTCTTTGCCCCCACGCTCGCGCTGGCCAAACGGTTGCTGCGCGGCGGGACCGATGCGCTGGTGATCGAGGGCAGCGAGGCTGGCGGGCATATCGGCCCGGTAGCGACTTCGGTGCTGGCGCAGGAATTCCTGCCCGCCCTGGCCGAGGACCACGTGGTCTTCGTCGCCGGGGGGATCGGCCGGGGCGACATGATCGCGGCCTATCTGGAGATGGGCGCATCGGGTGTGCAGCTGGGCACGCGCTTTGCCTGCGCGACCGAATCAATCGCTCACCCGGCCTTCAAGCAGGCCTTCTTCCGCGCCAATGCCCGCGATGCCGAGGCCTCGGTCCAGGTCGATCCGCGGCTGCCGGTGATCCCGGTTCGCGCACTCAAGAACAAGGGCACCGAAGAGTTTACCGCCAAGCAGCGCGAAGTTGCCGCATTGCTCGATGCCGGCAAGCTTGAGATGATGGAAGCTCAGCTGGAGATCGAGAAATTCTGGGCCGGAGCCCTGCGCCGCGCGGTGATCGATGGCGATGTCGAGAGCGGCTCGCTGATGGCCGGGCAATCGGTCGGCATGGTCACCGCCGAAGAACCAGTGGCCGACATCATGCGGCAGCTATTGGACCAGGCCGAAACCGCACTCAGCGCGCGTTAAGTCCTGACTGCTATTGATTGGCCTTTGCCACGACAATGCAGTAGGTTTGCCTGCGACTATGGCTTTGTTTGAGCGACTTCCCGTTTCGATGCGCAAGGCGTTCGATGCCTGCCGCCAGCATTTCTATGCTGCGGCGGCCTTTTCGGCGCTGGTCAACCTGCTCTATCTCGCCCCGACGATCTACATGATGCAGATCTATGACCGGGTGGTGCCGACCGGCGGGGTGATGACCCTGGTCTGGATCACTGTGGTGCTGGGTCTGGCGCTGGGCACCCTGGCCGCGCTCGACAATGTCCGCGCCCGCCTGATGAGCCGGGCCAGCCTGCAACTCAATGAAGAGCTGGCAGGCAAGATCCTGACGCAGCTGGTCACCACCGGCCGCAGCGAGCCGACCCGGCAGGCAATGCGCGAGTTCGATGTGCTGCGCCAGACCATGACCGGCCCGGCGATGATGGCGATTTTCGATACGCCCTGGACCCCGATCTATTTCATCGCCGCTTTCCTGATCCATCCCTACCTGGGGCTGATGATCCTGGTGGGCGGCGCCTTGCTGGCGGTGCTGGCGGTGCTCAACGAACGCCGCTCGCGCGAGCGCGCCAAGGAAGGGATGCGCGCCAATGCCGCCGCTTACCAGGCCCAGGAAGCGCTTGCCAGCCAGGCCGAACTGATCGGCGTGCTGGGCATCCGCAAGGCAATGGTCACCCGGCAGCAGTCGGTCCGCGCCCAGGGCGTTCAAGCCGCGACCGATGCCCAGACCGCGGGGCTGCGCTACAATGCGCTGATCAAGTTCTTCCGGATGTTCATGCAGTCGCTGTCGCTGGGGCTGGGCGCGATCCTCGCGATCCAGGGGCTGATCTCGATCGGCACGATCATCGCCGCCTCGGTCTTGCTGGCGCGCGCGCTGCAACCGATCGAGCAGCTGGTTGCCACCTGGCCGCAAGTGCTGCAGGCCCGCCAGTCGCTCGAAACGCTGCGCGAGCTGCTTGAAGGGGTCGAAGCGAACGAAAAGCAGTACCATCCCCTGCCCGAACCCAAGGGCCACGTCATGGCGCTGGGGCTGACCGTGCAGAACGCTACCCGCGATGGCTTCATCCTGCGCAGTGTCGGGATCGAATTGCGCGGCGGCGAAGTGGTCGGGCTGATCGGCCATTCGGGCGCGGGCAAGAGCACCCTGGCGCGGATCATGGCCGGGGCGATCCTGCCGCATGCCGGCGAAATGCGGATCGACGGCGCGCACTACGGCGATTGGGAACCCGACGCGCTGGCCCGCCACATCGGCTATATGCCGCAGGATTCGGTGCTGCTGCCCGGCACGATCGCCGAGAATATCTCGCGCTTTGCCGTGCTGCAGGGCCAAGATGAAGCCCAGGTTGGCGAGAAAGTGGTCGAAGCGGCCAAGCAGGCGGGCGTGCACGAACTGATCTTGCGCTTCCCCGGCGGCTATTCGGCGCGGGTCGGCGAGGCCGGTTTCGGCATGTCGGGCGGGCAGCGCCAGCGCGTGTGCCTGGCCCGTGCGCTCTATGACAATCCCAAGCTGCTGGTCCTCGACGAGCCCAATTCGGCGCTCGACGGGGATGGCGAACGCGCGCTGCTGTGGGCCATCCAGAACGCCAAGGCGCGGGGCGCGGCGGTCTTGGTGGTGGCCCACCAACCGCAATTCGTGGCGGTGGCCGACCGGCTGGTGGTGCTGCGCGCCGGTGCAATCGAGCACGAGGGGCCGACCAAGCAAGTGATCGAGACCCTGCGCAAGCAGGCCGCAGCGGGCAATGTGCTGGCGATGAAGCGCGAGGCTGGCGGCAATGTCTGACCTCTCGTTCGATCAGCAGTCGCTGGAACAGCAGATCGCCAAGGCCGGCTCGGCCAAACGCGAGATTCGCCGCGGGATCTGGATTGCCGGGGCCTTTTTCGGATTGCTGGTGGGCGGTGCGCTGATTCCGCTCGATGCCGGGGCCTATGCCGAAGGGATCGTCGCGGTTTCGGGCAGCCGCCAGCTGGTCCAGCACCGCGAAGGCGGAATCCTCAGCGAGCTTGATGTGGTTGAGGGCCAGCTGGTCAAACAGGGCCAGAAGCTCGCGGTCATCTCGCAGTCGAACCTGGTCGCCGAGGAACGCGCGCTGGCGGGCGAAGTGATCACCCTGATCGCCCAGCGCGACCGGCTGAAGGCGCAGCTCGCGGGCCGGGCAAGCTTCAACACCCCGCCCGAATTCCTGAACCTTTCCGCCGAAGACCAGGTGCTGGCCGAAGAGGCGATGATCGGCCAGCGCCAGGTGCTGCGCGCCCAGCAGAACGCGCTCGGTTCGCAGCGTTCGGTGCTGGGTCAGCGTGCGGCGCAGAGCAACTCGATGGTCGCCTCGGCCGAATACCAGGCCAAGGCCAACCGCGAACAGCGCCGGATCATCGGCGAGGAACTGGCCGGGATGAAAGAGCTGGAGGGCCGCGGGTTCGTGTCCAAGAACCGGATCCGCGAGCTCGAACGCGCCGCTGCCGAACTTGACGGGCGCTATGGTGCGCTGACGTCGGAAATGTCGCGGTCGCGCCAGGCGGTGGGCGAGAGCCAGATGCAGTCGGTTTCGCTGGGCAGCCAGTTGATTGCCGATGCGTCGGAACAGCTGCGCAATGTCCAGGTCCGCCTGGCCGAGCTGCAACCGCGCCTGTCCGCCGCGCGAGAACAGTTGGCCCGGGCCACGGTGCGCAGCCCGGCAGCCGGGCATGTGGTCGATCTCAAGGTTCACACGCTGGGCGGGGTGATCACGCCCGGCGATACCCTGATGCAGGTGGTGCCGGACAATCGCCAGTTGGTGATCCAGGCCAAGATGTCGCCGGTCAATGCGGACTCGGTCAAGGTCGGCATGACCGCGCAGGTCCGCTTCCCCTCGCTCCATGACCGCACCCTGCCCTCGTTCGATGGCACAATCACCAAGCTGTCGGCCGACGCCTTGCAGGACGAGCGGACCGGAATCTATTATTTCACGATCGAAGTGGTGGTTCCCGCCAGGGAGCTCGACAAGATCCGCTCGGCCCACGGCGAAAGCGCGATCCGCGCCGGGATCCCGGCCGAAGTGCTGGTCCCGCTCAAGAAGCGCAGCGCGCTCAGCTATCTGCTCGATCCGCTGCTCAGCACGTTCTGGACCAGCGGGCGCGAGCGGTAAGACCAAACCCCAATGGACCAGGACGAACTGACCCCGCCGGAACCGGCCTATCGCACGGTGATGCAGCTGCGCGGTGCGGTCTGGGCCGCGCTGCTGATCATCGCCGCGCTGGTGGCCGAAGCGCTGACCCCCGTGCCCACGGGCCTGCTGATCCTGCCCGCGCTGGCCATTGCCGCCTGGACCACGCTGATTGGCCCGGCCCGGGCCTTTCGCCGGATGGGCTATGCCTTTTCTGCCGACCGGCTGCGGGTGGTCAAAGGCTATATCTTCCAGACCGATACCCTGGTTCCGCTCTCGCGCGTGCAGCACATCGACGTTGAGGCGGGGCCGCTCCTGCGCCGCTTCGGCCTCGCCGAACTGCAGGTCCACACCGCCGCCGCCGATGAGGCCACGGTGACCGTTCCCGGCCTGCTGCGCGCCGATGCCGAGGCGATGCGCGAGGCGATCCGCGAACACATCCGGCAGGCGACCGCTTGAGCGAGAGCGAGGGTCTTGCCCAGCCCCGGCGGCTGAGCGCGCTTGGCCTGCTTGTCGATACGATCAGCGCCTTGCCCGGGATCGCAATACCGATGATCGCCGCGCTGATCGGGACCCGCGGAACCGGTCTGGGTGCGCTGCCGGTGATCGGCATTGTCTTGGGTCTGAGCCTGCTGCTGCGCTGGATCAAATGGCTGCGTTTTTCCTACACGATTGGTGTGGACGAGATCAGGATCGAGCAGGGCCTGCTCGAACATAGCGTGCGCTCGATCCCGTTTGACCGGATCGCCGATGTTACGATCGACCAGCCCGCACTGGCGCGGCTGCTGTCGTTGGCAGTGGTGCGGTTCGAGACCGGCAGCGGCGGTGCCGACGAAGGGGTGCTGCAATACGTCTCCGAAAGCGAGGCCCATGCCATCCGCGAACAAGTCCGCGCGCGCCAGACCGGCATTGCGCCCGCAGGGGAGGCAGCCGCGGTCGAGGAGGAGCCCGAGCTGCTGTTCGCAATGGACAGCCGCCGGATCATGACCCTGGGGTTCTATTCGTTCAGTCTGGCCTCCATCGCAGTGCTGATCGGGCTGGCTTTCAAGTTCGATGAATTGCTGCCAGGCCGCGAATACTGGATCGCCCTGGCCGAGGAAGAAGCCGGCGTGGTCAGCGCCATGCCAGTCGCTCAACTGGCCAGTTCGCTGCTGACCGGCCTCGCCGTGCTGGCGCTGGTTGGCATTGCCACCGGCGTAGTCCTGACCGCCTTGCGCGAAAGCGGCTTCCGGCTTGAGCGAACCGCGCGCGGCCTGCGGCGGCGGCGCGGGCTGTTTTCGCGCACCGATATGACCATGCCGCTCCACCGGGTCATGGCTGCCAGCATCGCGACCGGTCCGCTGCGGCGCAGGAATGGCTGGTATGGCCTTGGCCTGGTCTCGCTGGGCGGCGGTGAAGAGGCGGCCGCAGCGATGGAAGTGGCGCCGCTGGCCCGCATGGATGAAGTGGCCAGGCTACTGGAGGTTGCAGGGATTGCCTTGCCTGCGGACGATCTGGAGTTTCACCAGGCCGATCCCGGGCCAATGCGTGATCACATTGTGCTGCGCAGTGTGCTGATGCTCTCGGCCGGGCTGGGCTGGTGGCTGCTCGGCCTGCCCTATGGCTGGCTGGTGGTGCTCCCGGCCGCATTCCTGGCCTTGCGCGACTGGCTGGCCTGGCGGCAGGAATGGCGCGCGACCGGGCACGGACAGCTGTTCCTGAAGGCGCGCTGGTGGAACCACATCCAGGCGATTGCGCCCGAGCTCAACGTCCAGGCCGTCACCATTGCGCGCGGCCCGCTGGAGCGGCGGCGCGGGCTGGCCACGATCCATTTCGGGCTGGTCAACAGCCACATCCGCTTTGCCGCGATCCCGCTGGAGGAGGCGCTGGCACTGCGCGAGCGGATCATGGCTGTGATCGCCCCGGTCGATTTCTCGCACCTTGGCCGCAAGGCCTGAAAAAAGGGGCCGGAGCTTGCGCTCCGGCCCTTCAAAGGTGGCGTTCGCAGGAGGAACGCTGGGAGGCGGGACCGGGAAGGAGGAGAGGAGGATCCCCAGCCCCGCCAAGCTTGGTAAGCAAGCGGCTCAGTAGTTGTAGGCGCGCTCCCCATGTTCGGAGAGGTCGAGGCCTTCGCGCTCGGCTTCTTCGCTGGGACGCAGGCCGATGGTCTTGTCGATCGCATAGAACAGCACCGCCGAGACACCGCCGGACCAGACCAGCGTGATCAGCACGGCTTTGATCTGCTTCCAGACCTGCGCGGCCATGTCGTACTCCACGACGCCGGCCGGGAAGATGGTGTAGTCAAACACGCCCTGCCCGCCGAGCGAGGGTGCGGCGACGATCCCGGTGGCAATCGCGCCGACGATCCCGCCCACGCAGTGAACCCCGAAGACGTCCAGCGTATCGTCGTACTTGAACTTGTTTTTCACATAGCTGACGAAGAAGTAGCAGATCGGCGAGACGATCAGGCCCAGATAGATCGAGGTCATTGGGGCAGCAAAACCGCTGGCCGGAGTGATCGCCACCAGACCCGCAACCGCACCGGTCACCGCGCCCAGCAGCGAAGGCTTCTTGTGGTGGATCTGCTCGACCACAGCCCACGAGAGGGCAGCAGCGGCCGTGGCGACGAAGGTGTTGATGAAGGCCACCGCGGTCACCGCATTGGCTTCGAGGTTGGACCCGGCGTTGAAACCGAACCAGCCCACCCACAGCAGCGATGCGCCGATCATGGTCATGGTCAGCGAGTGCGGCGGGGTGGCTTCCTTGCCGAACCCGACGCGCTTGCCGATCATCAGGCAGCCAACCAGCCCGGCGATCCCGGCATTGATGTGGACCACCGTGCCGCCCGCGAAATCGAGCGCGCCCATGTCCCACAGATAGCCTGCGTCCTTGGGAGCATCGACCAGGAAGTCCGGCCCGGCCCAGAACCAAACCATGTGCGCGATCGGGAAATAGACCACGGTCAACCACAGCACCATGAACAGCATCAAGGGCCAGAACCGGACGCGTTCGGCAAAGGCCCCGACGATCAGCGCCGGGGTGATGCAGGCGAACGTCATCTGGAAGATCACGAAGACGAATTCGGGCAGATAGACATTGTTCGAGAAGGTCGCGGCATAGGTCGTCGAGGTGACGCCCGAAAGGAACGCCTTGTCGAGCCCGCCGACCAGCATCGGCCACGGGGTATTGGTGCTGGTAAAGGCCATCGAATAGCCCCAGCCGACCCACACCAGCGCGGCGATGCTGACGATCATGAAGACCTGCATGAGCACCGAGAGCATGTTCTTGGTGCGCACCAGCCCGCCATAGAACAGCGCCAGCGCCGGGATGCTCATCATCAGCACCAGCACCGAAGACATCAGCATCCAGGCGGTATCGCCTTTGCTGACCATCGTGCCCATCTGTTCGACAGTAGGGGCCTTGACGAGATCGGCGGCAAAAGCGGGCGCGGCGGCCAGCAAGCCTCCGATCAGCCCCGCACCGCCCAATAGAGCCCGATGACATGGATTTGCACCGCCCTGACGGAGTCGATTTTGGTCTGTGGCGAGGCGCGAGGAGAGAGCGATGCTATGGCATCGTGATCGACGAGCAACGCTGTCCACGGACCAAAATCGACCTGCCCCTTCGGGGTTGCGCTGTGCGACCCCGTGGACAGCGTTGCGGCCCTTGCAGGGGCCACCAGCCCCTGCTGCACGCCACGCCTCGCCACGGGGTCGCACAGCGCAATCAGGGCGATGCAAATCCATGTCATCGGGCTCTTTCTTGCGGATCATTGGTTCATTCCTCCTGTTGGCCCGCGTCACAGCGCGGTGTCTCCGGTTTCGCCGGTGCGGATGCGGGTGGCGCTGGCCAGATCAAGCACGAAGACCTTGCCGTCGCCGATCGCATCGGTGCTGGCGGCGGCCTGGATCGTTTCGACCACCTGGGACGCAAGCGCATCGCTGACCGCCACTTCGATCTTGACCTTGGGCAGCATGTTGGTGGTGTATTCGGCCCCGCGATAAATCTCGGTCTGGCCCTTTTGCCGTCCAAAGCCCTTCACCTCGGTCACGGTCATCCCCGCGACGCCGAGCGCCGAGAGCGCATCGCGCACTTCGTCGAGCTTGAAGGGCTTGATGATGGCGATGATGAATTTCATGCCGGTCCCCTGGTTGCATGGTCCGCCGGCACAGCGCCGGCTTCGCACATGCAGCAAGGGCCGTGCCAGTTCGCAATTATCGGGGAGTTTCAGCGCTTCGGCGGCAACAGGATTACGCTGTCCAGGTCGAGGGCGCGCGATTCTTGCGCAGCTGCCTAAATTTTGGGCAACTCCAGCCGGGCCCAGATCGGCAAGTGATCCGATGCCCGGGCGGAGAGCACCGAGTGGTGCACGCCCATTTCAGCGAGCTGCCAGTGCTCGGAAATCACCACCCGGTCGAGCGCCGCCAGCGGCCGCCGCGAGGGGAAGCTGAGGCCGGGGGCGAGCACGCGCCAGGGTGCGTGGAATTCGCTGAGCGCACCGCGCCGCGTGCCCCATTCGTTGCAATCGCCCATCGCCACGGTCGGGCAAGGGTGATCGCAGCGTTCGAGATGGGCCAGCACCGCGCGGATCTGCTGGCGGCGGCGCAGGCCCGACAGGTCAAGGTGCATGCCGACCACGCGGAACCGCCGGCCCTTGGCAATCAGGTCGGCCCGGATCGCCCCGCGCGGCTCGATCGTGGGCAGCGGCACCACGCCAGCCTCGGCCACCTTGATATGGCGCTTCACCAGCAAGGCATTGCCATGCCAGCCCAGCGAGTGCGGGCGGTGGTTGAGCGGGACCGGGCGATAGGGGGTATAGTCCTCCAGATGCTCCAGCGGCAGCACCGACTCGCGCCGTCCGATCCGCCGGTCGGCTTCCTGCAGCGCGATCACATCGGCGTCGAGTTCGTTGAGCACAGCAATGATCCGGTCGGGATCGCGCCGCCGGTCAAGCCCCACTGCCTTGTGGATGTTGTAGCTGGCGAAAGTGAGTTGCATCAGCTCCCGGCGATAAACCGGTCAGTCGCGCGGGTTGGCAGGCCGTCGATCGACGCAGTCCGGCCCGCGACCTTGGCTTCCCATTTCGCCGGGTCCTGCTGCGCGTGGTATTTGGGCAGGGTCTCACGGTGCTTGTCCAGATGCATCACCGGCACGCCCCAGCCGCAACTGGTCTGGACGCTATCCACCGCGATGTCGAAGATCTGGCGGGTCCCGGGCAGCAGCGTGAATTGCCCCGCCAGCTCGGCCCATTCCGCGTCCTGCGGCAGCACCGGCTTGCCCCGGCCATAGAGCCGCAGGATCAGCGCGGGCTGCTCAAAATTGCACATCATGATGGTGATCCGGCCATCCGCGGCCAGATGCGCGTGAGTCTCGTTCCCCGATCCGCCCAGGTCGAGATAGGCGACCCGATTGGGGCCGAGCACCTTGAAGGTCCCCTCCAATCCCTTGGGGCTAAGGTTGATCCGCGCATCGGCCGCAGCGGTGGCAACGAAGAAGATCGCCTGCTTGGCAATCGTGGCTTCGTGGTCGGGGGTGATGTGGTCGGTGAATTCCATGGCGCTTAGGCTAAGCGGGCCTTGGGCATGGAGCAAGGGTTGAAAAGGGTTCGCGCAAAGGGCGCAAAGAAGAAAGTGAAGACGCAAAGATGTTCCGCTTGCGGCGAAGCCGCCTTTCATTCTGAGGGTCCGACAAAACGATCGGTCAAGATCAGGAGCGGCTCCGCCGCAAGAGGGACATCTTTGCGTCCTTTTCTTCCTCTGCGATCTCTGCGCGAACCCCCTACCTTTCCTTGGTAGCCGAAAACACCAGCTCAGGATTCTTCTCCTGCTGGTAGCTCACATCCCAGGCCGAACGCGCCATGAAGACCGGATCGCCATCGCGGTCCTTGGCCAGGTTTGACTTGTTGAAGTCGGCAAAGCTCTTGAGCGCCGCATCCGGTCCCTTGAGCCAGCGGGCGGTATCGAACGGGGCCATTTCGAGCATGGCCTCAACCTTGTATTCCGCTTCCAGCCGCGAGATCAGCACTTCGAGCTGAAGCTGCCCGACGACGCCCACAATCCATTGCCCGCCGATCTCGGGATAGAACACCTGGATCACGCCCTCTTCGCTCAGATCGTCGAGCGCCTTGCGCAGCTGCTTGGTCTTGGTCGGGTCTTTGAGCGCGACCCGGCGCAGGATTTCGGGTGCGAAGTTGGGCAGGCCGGTGAAGCGGACCTTGTTGCTCTCGCTCAGCGTATCGCCCACCCGCAGCGTGCCGTGGTTGGGAATGCCGATGATATCGCCCGGTTCGGCGCTATCGGCAATTTCGCGGTCCTGCGCGAAGAACAGGATCGGCGAATGGATCGCTACCGGCTTGCCGCTGCCCGAAGGCGTGAGCTTCATGCCGCGCTTGAAGGTGCCCGAAACCAGCCGCATGAAAGCGATCCGGTCGCGGTGCATCGGGTCCATATTGGCCTGGACCTTGAAGATGAAGCCGGTCACTTCCTTGCCCGTCGGCTCGATCGTGCCCTGATCGCTCGGCTGCGGACGCGGCGGCGGAGCATATTTGGCGATCGCGTCGATCAGCTCGGACACGCCGAAGTTCTTGAGCGCCGAGCCGAAATAGACCGGGGTCATGTCGCCGTGGCGATAGGCCTCGATGTCGAAGCTGGGATAGCCGCCCTGCGCCAGTTCGATCTCCTCGGCGATGTCAGCCGGGATGTCATCGGCGGGCGTGACCTTGCCCAGGAATTCGCGGCTGTCGCCTTCGGGGCGGCTGATCTGACCGGTCGCGAAATCGAGCACGCCCTTGAACTCACCGCCAAGCCCGATCGGCCAGGACATCGGCACCACATCAAGCGCCAGCGCATCGGCCACTTCGTCGAGCGTTTCGAACACCGAGCGGCCTTCACGGTCAACCTTGTTGACGAACGTGATGATCGGCACCGAGCGCAAACGGCAAACCTCGAACAGCTTGCGGGTCTGCGGCTCGATACCTTTGGCCGCATCGATCACCATGATCGCCGAATCGACCGCGGTCAGCGTGCGGTAGGTGTCTTCGGAGAAGTCTTCGTGGCCCGGGGTGTCGAGCAGGTTGAAAGTGATCCCGTCCTTCTCGAAAGTCATCACCGAACTGGTGACCGAGATCCCGCGCTGCTGCTCGATCTTCATCCAGTCCGACCGCGCCCGCCGCGCCGCCCCGCGCGCCTTGACCTGCCCGGCCAGGTGGATCGCCCCGCCCTGCAGCAGCAGCTTTTCGGTCAGCGTGGTCTTGCCCGCGTCAGGGTGCGAGATGATGGCAAAGGTGCGGCGGTTGGACATGGGTTCAGGCCATTAGACAGGGTTGGGACTGCGCGAAAGCTTCCAATGCAAAAGGGCGGAGCCTTGCGGCCCCGCCCCTTGCAGTACCGGCGGAGGGCTTACTTCGCGGTCTTGAGGTATTCGACAATGTTGGCGCGTTCCTGGGCATCGGTCAGACCGGCGAAGGTCATCTTGTTGCCCGGCGCGAACTTGCTGGGGCTTTCCAGCCAGGCGTTGAGCGTGGCTTCATCCCAGGTGCCGCCCTTGCCCTTGAGGCCGTCCGAATAGGCAAAGCTGCCCGCAGCAACGCCCTTGCCAACGATACCCGCCAGGTTCGGACCAATACCCGCCGCGCCGCCCGGAGTGACCGTGTGGCACGAAGCGCACTTGGCAAAGCTCTTCTGGCCCTCGGCGGCATCGCCAACCACGGCGGCAGCTTCAGGCGCGGCGCCTTCCTTCTTCTCGGGCACCGGCGGCAGCGGCAGGTTTGAACCCTTCGAATTGAGGTAGACCATCAGGTTGGCGCGTTCCTGCGGATCGCTGATCCCGGCAAAGCTCATCTTGGTGCCGGTCACGAACGCGCTCGGGCTGGTCAGCCACGAATTCATGCTGGCCCAGTCCCACTTGCCGCCCTTGGCCTTCAGCGCATCGGAATAGGCAAAGCCGCCGCCGGCCATGCCCTTGCCCATGATCCCGTAGAGGTTCGGACCCAAGCCATCGGCCCCGCCCTGGTCACCGGTGTGGCAGCTGGCGCACTTCTTGAAGGCGGCTTCACCCTTGGCCATGTCGGCGCTGGCCAGCAGGGCTTCGATCGGCACTTCGTCCTTCTTGGGCCCTTCGCCTTCTTCTTCCGCGACGTGTTCGACCTTGCCGGCCTGGAAATAGTGTGCGCTCAGGCTCGAAAGGCCCAGAGCGACAACGCCGGAAAACAAAGTCCAGCCGGCGATGGTATTGAAGCGGTCTGACATTCTGAATGCCCCGTTGGGAAAGCGCCTAGATTTGGGCGTCGCTCTAGTGTCGGGCGCGGCCAAGTGCAAGGGGCATTGCGGGCGAACGCGATGCGCTCTAGCGATAGCACCATGTTTTCCACTCTGCTGATCGCCAACCGCGGCGAAATCGCCTGCCGGATCATCCGCACCGCCCGCGAAATGGGGATTCGCACGGTGGCGGTCTATTCGGACGCCGATGCCAAGGCGCTGCATGTGCGGCAAGCCGACGAGGCAGTCCACATCGGCCCCAGCCCGGCGCGCGAATCGTACCTGGTGGGGGACAAGATCATCGCCGCCGCCAAGGCCACCGGAGCCGAGGCAATCCACCCGGGCTATGGCTTCCTTTCGGAAAACGCTGCCTTCGCGCAGGCGGTGATCGACGCCGGGCTGATCTGGGTCGGTCCCAAGCCCGCCAGCATCGAGGCGATGGGGCTGAAGGACGCGGCCAAGGCGCTGATGCAGGCGGCGGGCGTGCCGGTGACGCCGGGCTATATGGGCGAAAACCAGGACCCGGCTGTGCTGGCCGGTGAGGCCGCCAAGATCGGCTATCCGGTGCTGATCAAGGCCGTGGCCGGCGGCGGCGGCAAGGGGATGCGGCTGGTCGAGCAGGCAGAGGATTTTGCCGACAGCCTTGCCTCATGCCAGCGCGAAGCCAGCGCCTCGTTCGGCAATGACCACGTGCTGATCGAGAAGTACATCCTCTCCCCCCGCCATATCGAGGTCCAAGTGTTCGGCGACAGCCACGGCAACGTCGTCCACTTGTTCGAACGCGATTGCTCCTTGCAGCGCCGCCACCAGAAAGTGATCGAGGAAGCCCCCGCGCCGGGGATGGACGAAGCCACCCGCGAGGCGGTCTGCGGCGCAGCGGTGCGCGCGGCGCAGGCGGTTTCCTACGAAGGCGCGGGCACGATCGAGTTCATTGCAGACGCCAGCGAGGGCCTGCGCGCCGACCGGATCTGGTTCATGGAAATGAACACCCGCCTGCAAGTCGAACACCCGGTGACCGAGGAAATCACCGGCGTCGACTTGGTCGAATGGCAACTGCGCGTCGCGGCGGGGGAAGCGATTCCGCTGAAGCAGGAGGAGCTCTCCATCAACGGCTGGGCGATGGAAGCGCGGCTTTACGCCGAGGATCCGGCGAAGGGGTTTTTGCCGAGTACCGGGCGATTGGAGATTTTCGAGCTTGGAGATGAAGGCCGCATTGAGACCGGCGTGGAGGAAGGTGGCGAAGTTTCTCCCTACTATGATCCAATGATTGCCAAGTTGATCGGGACAGGATCGACCCGAAAAGATGCCATCAGAATGCTCGCTAGCATCTTTGATGACGTCGCCGTCTGGCCGGTGAAGACGAACGCAAAATTCTTGCAAAACCTGATTCTCGACGACGACTTCTTCGAAAATCAAAATCTGAGCACAAGTTACATCGAACGGCGGCTCGACAATGTTATGCCTCACCCCGGTCCATTTCCGTATGTCTGGGAAGAGGCGGCAAGAAGTGTCTTAGCTACAGCAAGGGACGAGTTCGGACCGTTGGTCGGGTTTCGGTTGAACGGCGATCCACGGCAGTCGGTTTCCATGCGCTGGGAAGACGAAAGCCGCGTAATAGAAGTTTCGGATTATGAAACCTTGGGCATGCCGGTCTTCACCGATGATGATGCCATAATCCTGTTCGATGAAGGGCAACCGTTCCGATTTGAGCTCGCCACTCGAGGCACCGGCCACCACTCCGCCCACGATGGCGATATCCTCTCACCCATGCCGGGCAAGGTGATCGCGGTTGAGGTCAGTCAGGGGCAGGCGGTGACCAAGGGGCAGAAGCTGCTCACGCTTGAGGCGATGAAGATGGAGCACACGCTGGTCGCGCCGTTTGATGGTGTGGTGGCGGAGCTGAGCGCCACGGCCGGGGCGCAGGTTCAGGTTGAGGCGCTGCTGGCGCGGATCGAGGCGGTCGGCGAGGCGGAAGGATAGAAAGCCCCTCCCCGGTGGGGAGGGGTTGGGGTGGGGGTATGGCGCTGGCGTGGAACCCCCACCCCCAGCCCCTCCCCACCGGGGAGGGGAGTTGAATGAGCTGGAAACCCGAACTCGAAGAACTGCGCGCCCGCGAGGCGCTGGCCGAGCAGATGGGCGGCGCGGACAAGGTTGCGCGCCAGCATGGGCGGGGCAAGATGGATGCCCGCGCGCGGCTGACTGCCTTGGTCGATCCGGGCTCCTTCCGCGAGATCGGCAAGATCGCCGGCAAAGGCTCCTACGACGCCGAGGGCAATCTGACCGGCGTGCTCCCCGCCCCGTTCCTGTTCGGCAAGGCCACGATCAACGGCCGGCCCGTTGTGGCCACGGCGGACGATTTTACCATCCGTGGCGGCGCGGCGGATGCCGGGATCGGCCGCAAGATGGAGCAGGCCGAGAAGATGGCGCACGAGCTGAAGCTCCCCATCGTGCGCATGATCGACGGCACCGGCGGTGGCGGCTCGGTCAAGACGCTCGAGATGATCGGCGCCACTTACATTCCGGCGGTGCACATGTGGGGCGAGGTGGTGACCAACCTCGATCATGTGCCGGTGGTCGCCCTCGCACTGGGGCCAACCGCCGGGCTTGGCGCGGCGCGGATCGCGGCGAGCCACTATTCGATCATGGTGCGCGGGCTCAGCCAGATCTTCGCCGCCGGGCCCGCCGTGGTCGATGCCATGGGCACGGCCTGGAAGGACGGAGGATCGGCCAATCACGAGGAGGCCAAGGAAGCGCTCGGCGGCAGCGACATCCACACCCGCAACGGCGTGGTCGATGACGAAGTCGCCTCCGAAGCCGAAGCCTTTGCCCGCGCGCGGCACTTCCTGTCGTTCATGCCCGAATATGTCGGCCAGACCGCCCGGCGCGTGGAAAGCGGCGACCCCGCCGACCGCCGCGAGGAAGCGCTGCTCAGCCTGGTCCCGCGCGATGACAAGCAGGTCTATTCGATGCGCCGCGCGATGGACATGCTGTTCGATTCCGGCACGGTGTTTGAGATCGGGCGGATGTGGGGCCGCGCCGCGATCACTGCGCTGGCCCGGCTCGATGGCTGGCCGGTGATGGTGCTCGCCAGCGATCCTAGCTTCCTGGGCGGATCATGGGACGCCAAGACCAGCGAAAAGGTCGAACGCTGGATCAAACTGGCCAACCTGTTCCGCCTGCCGGTGGTCCACCTGGTCGACAATCCCGGCTTCATGATCGGGCGCGAGGCTGAAGTGGCGGGGACGATCCGCTACGGCGTCCAGGCGATGAACGCGATCTACAAGGCCAGCGTCCCACTGTGCTCGATCGTCATGCGCCGCGCCTATGGGATCGCCGGCAGCGCGATGTCGAACGCCGATACCTATCAGTACCGCTATTGCTGGCCCTCGGGCGACTGGGGCTCGCTGCCGATCGCGGGCGGGCTGGAAGTCGCCTACAAGAGCGAGATCGAGGCGGCGGAGGACCCGGCAGCCGAACTCGAAGCGATCAAGGTTCGGCTGGCCAAAGTCACCAGCCCGTTCCGCAGCGCCGAACGCTTCAATGTCGAGGACATCATCGACCCGAGGGATACCCGGCCCTTGTTGTGCGAATTTGCCGAGCTGGCCTGGCGGGCGCTGTAACGAAGGTAGTCAGCTATCCCACACTCCGTTCGCCCCGAGCGAAGTCGAGGGGCCGCGTCGTGGGGCAGCCCCTCGACTTCGCTCGGGGCGAACGGATCCTAGATTAAGGGTATTTCGCTACCCAAGTCCGTCCTTCAGCAGCGCATTGGCCTGGGCCGCCACTTCGCCCAGTTCGGCCTGTCCGTCCATCACCCCGAAGCGCAGGCCCAGAAAGACGTTCGTGCCCATGATCGCCCAGGCGTGGACCTCGCTGGGTTCCACTCCCAGTTCGCCCTTGGCCCGCGCCGCCTGCAAGCGTTCGAGAATGCGCGCGGCGGTGTTGAGGTAGTGCGCCCGCCAGTCTTCCGGGGCAACGAATTCGGCTTCGTCGATGATCCGGTAGATCTCCTTGTGCTCGCGGGCAAAGCGCAGGAAGGCCTCGAGCGCCACGCCTTCAGCCTCCACCGCGCCGCCTGAGTGCCCGGCCAGCACCGGGGCGACATGATCGCGCACCCGGCCCGACATGTCCTGGACCAGCGCCTTGAACAGCGCCTCTTTTGATTCGAAATAGGTGTAGAAACTGCCCAGTGCGACGCCCGCGCGGATCGTGATCGAGACGATCGAGCTTTCGTGAAAGCCCCGCTCGCCAAATTCGGCCGCGGCGGCATCGAGGATCGCGCGCTGGGTGCGCCGCCCGCGCTCGGTGCGCGGTTCGCGCAGCTGTGCGGCAGTGCTGACAGCGTCCACGCGCGCTCCCTTTCCCCGTGCCCTTGCTGTGGCAATTCGGCCACGTCCCACCACCATTCACGCTCCTTCTTGACGATGCAAGCATAACTAAGTTGAAAGATGGTTCAACTTTTATATAAGGCGTATCACTGGCCCGCCGGAACTGCGGTGGATCGTAGGATTTCATGGGAGGATACCCGATGCGCAATCACACCCTGCTGACCCAGGCTTCGCTGCTGGCCGGCGCACTGTTCAGCCTGACCGCCGTTCCTGCCCAGGCGCAGGACAGCGCCGCCGGGGCCGAAGAGGCCGACAGCGGCGAAATCGTCGTCACCGCCCGCCGCCGCGAGGAAACCCTGATCTCGGTCCCGATTGCGATCACCGCGCTGTCGGGCGATCAGCTCGCCGCCAAGGGCGCAGGCGATATCACCGCGCTGGCCGAAACCGTGCCCAACGTGACGCTGGAATCGAGCCGCGCGACCAATTCCACCCTCTCGGCCTTTATCCGCGGCGTCGGCCAGCAGGACCCGGTTTCGGGCTTTGAACAGGGCGTCGGGATCTATCTCGACGACGTCTATCTCAACCGTCCGCAGGCCGCGGTGCTCGATATCTATGACGTCCAGCGGATCGAAGTGCTGCGGGGCCCCCAGGGCACGCTCTATGGCCGCAACACCGTGGGCGGCGCGATCAAATACGTCACCAAGCGGCTCGACAACCAGCCGCACCTCTCGCTGCGTGCGACCTATGGCAGCTATGACCAGATGGACGGCGTGATCAGCGCCAGCGCCCCGATCGGCGATGGCACCTTGCGGGTCGGCGGCGCGCTGGCCCGGTTGACCCGCGACGGGTTCGGCAAGAACCTGACCACCGGGCTCGACAACTATGACAAGAACGTCTGGGCCGGACGCGGGACGATCGAAGTCCACGGCAGCGATATCTTTGCGCGGATCACCGCCGATGTGACCCACGACAAGTCGAACCCGCGGGGCGGCTACCGGATGATCCCGGGCCTGCTGTCGGGTGCGCCGGTGCTGGCCAGCGAATACGATACGCAGGGCGGGCTCAACACCCCCAAGCAAGACGTCAAGGCCTGGGGCATGTCGCTGTTCCTGGAAGGCAAGCCCAACGACTGGCTGACGGTTCGCTCGATCACCGCCTATCGCAAGGACGATTCGGCGACGCCGATCGATTTCGATGCCCTGCCGACGGTCGACGTCGACGTACCCGGCTTCTACCGCAACCGCCAGTTCAGCCAGGAACTGCAGCTGCTGGTCAATGCCGGCAAGCTGAGCGGCATGGCCGGGTTCTATTACCTTGATGCCAGTGCGCTGACCCAGTTCGAAGTGCGGCTCTACACCGCCAATGCGCTGCTGCCCGGCCTGACCGCCTTCACCAATGCCGATATCGGCACCGAAACGATGGCCGGATTTGCCGACTTCTCGTACGACTTTACTGACCAGCTCAGCCTCTCGCTGGGTGGCCGCTACACCTGGGACCAGCGCGACGGCTATGTCCTGCGGCAGAACTATCTGTTCGGCGGGGCGAGCGTGTTTGGCGGGGCCGGCACTCCGTTTGGCGCGGCGCAGACCAACATGACCGGGCGCAAGAGCTTCACCAAGTTCACCCCCAAGGCCTCGCTAGCGTTCAAGCCGGATAGCGATACCACGCTTTACGCCTCGTACTCGCAGGGCTTCAAGGGCGGCGGGTTCGATCCGCGCGGGGTCGGCGTCAATGCGCCGGTGGGCGTGAGCCAGGCCGATTTCCTGAGCTTCAAGCCCGAAAAGGTCGATAGCTATGAAGTCGGTTTCAAGGCCAACCTGCTCGACCGCCGACTCTACATCGCCACCGCCGCGTTCTGGATGGACTATAAGGACGTTCAGATCCCCGGCTCGGTCGCCTGCCGCGTGGGCGCGGTCGATACCTTCTGCGGGGTCGTCTCCAACGCCGGCAAGGCACGGATGCGCGGCTTCGAATTCGAAGGCCGGGCCAAGCTGATCGACAGCGAGAGCGGCAAGCTGACGCTGTCGGGTTCGGTCGGCTATATCGACGCCAAATACCTCAGCTACATCACCAACGTCGCTTCGACCCCAACCCAGGTCGCGCAGTTCCGGAACGTGCAGAACACCCCGGCCTGGTCGGGCAGCGCCAGCCTCGACTATGCGATGAACCTGGGCGAAGGCACGCTGACGATCGGCGGCGGCATGTCGTTCAAGAGCAAGACCTTCCAGTTCGAGATCGCCAACCCCTATCTCGACCAGCCGGCCTATCAGCTGTTCGATGCCAGCCTGGTCTATCGCGCGCCGGGCGGCCGCTGGACGCTGGGGCTCTATGGCAAGAACCTGACCGACAAGCGCTACCGCACCTCGGGCTATACCTTCATGGCCGCCAATCCGCTGACCGGCGATCTGATTACGCCGCTGGTCCCGGCGCTGGGCAAGGAAGGGGTGCTGACCACCTTCTACGGCAACCCGCGTCAGGTTTACGCGACCGCGTCAATCAACTTCTGAGGCTATTCTCCGAGCCCTTCGGGGCTTCCTCGCCGCGCTGAGTCTAAGGAATCAGCGCGGCTTTTTCATGACCAGGTAAAGCGCGCCAGCTCCGCCGTGGCGGCGATGCGCCGGGCGGACCGCGGCGATCCGGCTGGCGTGGGAGCCCAGCTCGATCCAGTCCATGATCTTGGCCCGGATCGCCCCGCGCCGCTGGCCGCGGTCGGCGGCTTCGGTCGGGCGCGGCAGGCCGGTAATTACCAGGACCAGCCGCGCGCCCAGCGCCGCCGCCTGCGCCAGGCCATGATCGAGCCGGGCATGTGCGGCATCTAGGCTGTGGCCGTGCAGATCGAGCGTGAAATCGGGGTGCAGCGTCGCGCGGGCGAGCTTCTTGTCCCACGAGGCGTCGAGGCCGTGGTGGGTGAGCGGGCGGGACTTTGCTGATCCAAAATCCTCCCCCTTTGGGGGAGGTGGCCCGCTGAAAGCGGGTCGGTGGGGGAGCGGCGTGGGCAACTTGCCCCCACCGTCAGCGTTACGCGCTGCCACCTCCCCCAAAGGGGGAGGATCTTTCCTGCCCCCGATCGGCTTCACCGTGCGCGCGACTTGCGCCCACAGTTGTGCTTCCTTGGCGCTGAGCTTGCGGCTGCGCATCGCTTACTTGGCAGTCAGGCGCTGGACGGTGCCCTTGGGCAGCAGCAGCAGCGCGGTGCCGCGCCCGCTCATGCCCCCGGCGATGGTCCGCGCTTCCTCGCCCGCGCCCCAGAAGGTGTCGAAGCGGTTGACGCCCTTGATTGCCCCTCCGGTATCCTGCGCCACCCACAGCCCGTCAGCTTCGCTGCGATCAAGGTCGAGGAACACCGGCGCACCCAGCGGCACGTAGAGCGGATCGGTGGCCACGCTGTCCCGCGCTCGAACGGCCACGCCCAGCGATCCGAACGGGCCATCGGTGCCGGTCTCCTGGAAGAAGACATAGCTCTTGTTCTCGCGCATCAGCGCCTTGCCGGCCTCGGGCTGGTCGGCGATGTATTTGAGGATCCCTTGCATCGAGCCGGAGTATTGCCCCGGCCCGGTGCCCAGCAGGCCGCGGCTGCGCATGACCCCCCCGATCCCGGTATAGGCATGCCCGTTCTGCCCGGCATAGCCGATCCGCATCAAGGTGCCATCGGGCGCGCGCAGGCGGCCTGAGCCCTGAACCTGAAGGAAGAACAGCTCGGCCGGATCGGCGGCCCAGGCGATCTCCAGCTTGCGGCCCATCAAGGCGCCGTCCTCAATCGCAGCGCGGTCGAAATAGGGTCCGAACTTGCCCTCGGCGTCATAACGGCCGAGCGGGTAGACGCCCTTGTCATTGGGTTCTGCCTCGCCCGGCTGGGCACGGACCAGGTCGGGGGGCAAGGCATAGACCGGCACGTCATAGCCAGCCTGGCGCACCCGCACCCCGGCAATCTCAGGCTCGAAATAGCCGGTCGCAAAGGCCTTGCCTTCGCCGATCCGGGCGGTTTCGAACCAGGTTTCGAAGAAACGCGGGGCCTGCGCGGCGGGCCAGCTAGCGGCGGCATCGCAGGCCGGTTTCCAGTTAGCCCCGCTGGTCAGCCCGGAAACGTCGGTTCGGCTGGTGAGGCGCTGGCAGCTGGCCTTGAAGGCGGCCAGCGCGCCGCGGGCATCGGCTCCGCCCAGCTTGAGGCTGGAAATCGAAGGCCCGGCAGTGACCCCGGCGGCCAGCGCATTGGCGGGCGGCGGCAGCGGCGGCGGGGTGGTGGGCGTACCTTCGGGGATCAGACGAACGCAGCTGGCCAGCAGCAGCACCGGCGCAAGCGCAGCCAGCCTGCCCCGCCACGGCGACATCAGGCTTCGTCGGTCTCGTCGAGCAGCCAGTCCGGCGTCGCGGCGTCGGTGTTGCGGGCAAATGTCCACAGCTCGCGCACTTCGATCGCGTCGGTCAGCGATCCGGCGATCACTTCGCCAGCAGCGTTGCGGGTGACAGCGGCCAGATCGGCGGTGAAGCGCACGGTGACGCGGGCCAGCTTGCCTTCCAGCGAAGCCGCGACGATATCCGCATCGGTGATCCGCACCAGCCGGTTGTCGAGCTTTTCGCCCGCCGTCTCGCGCGCATCGATTGCCATATTGAAGGCAGCCAGCACATCCGGGGCACACAGCTTGGCCAGCGATTCGCGGTCACCGCTCCAGAAGGCTTCAAGCACCATCTTGTAGGCGCCCTTGGCCCCGTCGAGGAACGAGAGGATATCGAAGTGCTTGTCGGCAACCGCGATTTCCTTGAGCCCGCGCTCGATCGCCGGGGTAACCCCCGGGACCAGCGGGCGCGGCTGGGCACTGCCCGCGGCGCGGTCGTTCAATTCCGGGGCGGTAATCCGCGGCGCCGGATCACCCTTGGGCTCAAGCCGGGGCTGCTCTTCATGCTCAGCCCGGCGGCCCAGCACGGCATAAAGCCGCAGGCCCAAAAAGGCCGCGACCATCGCCAGGATCACGATTCCGACAGTGTTGTCCAATGGTCCAGTCCTTGCCGCACAGCGCGGCCATTAGCAGTGTTCTAGCGATAAATAGGTAGCCTTGACAAATGAACAACGCGTGGACGAGCGGATCGGCGTAATTTTTCGCCGTCCTGTGGCGTTTTTGCCGCCCGCCGGGGATCACGGCAGCGCGCCCCGCAAAGAGACTCGACCCGCTCTGCCACCGGTGCTAGGCGCGCCGCCAAGCTTCAATTCCAGTTACGAAGGCAGCACTACCATGTCCGACGACGGCAGCATCATCACCGACCTGGGCCTTGGCGCCCCCCAGCCCAACGGCGCCGACACTGCCCCGGCAGTCGGGATTATCTCGCAATATATCAAGGATCTGTCGGTCGAAAACCCGAATGCGCCGGAATGCTTTCAGTGGCAGGATACGCCGCAGATCGACGTCCAGTTCAACATCGGCGCGCGCGAAATGGCCGAGGGCAATGGCGAAGTCAGCGAGGTCGAACTGAAGATCTCGATCACGTCGAAGACCCCCTCGGGCACCCAGTTCATTGTCGAGCTGTCCTACGGCGGCCTGATCGGCATGCGCAACATCGACGATGCCAGCAAGCACGCCTTCACTTATGCCGAAGCCCCGCGCCTGCTGTTCCCCTTCGCCCGTGCGGTAATCGCCAGCGCGGTCCGCGATGCCGGCTTCCCCCCGCTGATCCTGGAGCCGATCGACTTCAACGGCATCTACATGGCGCAGGTCCAGGCCCAGGCGGCTGATTCCGCCGAAGGCGCGGCTGGCGAGGCCTGAGCAAGGCCCCAGCACTTGCCGGGTAGCCGCCGATGAACCTGCTGAAATCAACCGGCATTATCGGCGGCATGACGCTGATCAGCCGGATCTTCGGCTTTGTTCGCGACATGATGCTCTCGCGCCTGCTGGGCGGGAGCGCAATGGGCGATGCCTGGCAGATCGCTTTCCAGCTGCCCAATATCTTCCGCCGGCTGTTTGCCGAAGGCGCCTTTTCTGCGGCCTTTGTCCCGCTGTTCAACAAGCATGTGGCCCAGGACGGCAGCCGCGATCATGCCAGCGCCCAGCGTTTCGCCAACGAGACGCTGTCGGTCTTCGTGCCGGTGCTGCTGGTCTTCTCGGCGCTGATGATGATGCTGATGCCCTGGGCGATCTGGCTGATCGACGATTTTGGTCAGGGCGGGCGCACCACGCCAACATCCATTGCCCTGGCGCGGATTGCTTTCCCCTATCTGGGGCTGATCAGCGTGATGACCCTGTTCGGCGCAATCCTCAATTCGATCAGCCGCTTTGCCGCGGTGGCCTTTGCCCCGGTGCTGCTCAACCTGTGCATGATTTCGGCTATGCTGCTGGCGATCTGGAACGGCAGCAGCGGCGATCCCGAAGCGGTGGCCATGGCGCTGGCCTGGTCGGTGACGCTAGCCGGGGTGCTGCAGATGACCTGGCTGTTCTGGCACGCCCGCCGCGCCGGTTTCCGCTTTGCGTTGAAGCGCCCGCGCCTGACTGGCGACGTGCGCCAGCTCGGCGTGCTGATCCTGCCTGCGGTGTTCGGGGCCGGGATCTACCAGATCAGCCGGTTCATCGATTTGTTCTTCCTGGGGCGGCTGGAGGAAGGCTCGTTCGTGTTCCTTGCCCTGGCCGACCGGCTCAACCAGTTGCCTTTGGGGATCATCGGGATTGCCCTTGGCACCGCGATCCTGCCCGCGCTGTCGCGGTTCATCGCGCTGGACGATGCCGGCGGCGCGCAGCGGGTGCAATCGAACGCGATCGAGCTGGGGCTGCTGCTGACCGTTCCGGCCGCGGTCGGGCTCTACTTCGCCGCCCAGCCGCTGGTCAGCGCGTTCTATTTCGGCGGGAAGTTCGGCGCGGACGATGTCGCGGCGACGTCGGCCGTGGTTGCGATGCTGGTGGTCGGGCTGCCCGCCTATGTGATGGTCAAGGTGCTGACCCCGGGCTTCTTCGCCCGGCGCGATACCAAGACGCCGGTCTATACCGCCGGGATATCGATGCTGGTCAACATCGCCCTTAACCTGGCCTTGATCCCCATGCTGGGCGTGGCCGGGCTGGCGCTGGCCGGATCGATCGCGGCCTGGACCAATTGCGCGCTGCTTTATGGCGTGCTGCACCGGCGCGGCCATTTTGCAGTCGAGCCTGACCTGTGGACCCGGATTGGGCGGATCGCATTGTCCGCCGCGGCGATGGGCGCGGCGATCCACTTCCTCGCTCCGCTGGGTGCCGAATGGTACGGCGCGGGGGCCGGGGCGCGGGTCGTCAGCATCTTGGCGCTGGTCGGCACGGGCGCCTTCGTCTATTTCGCGCTGGCCTGGCTCAGCGGGGCGATCGATCGCAGCAAGATCGCCATGCTGACCCGCCGCCAAGCCAATCCAACCGAGTAACCGTTTCATGCGCATCGTTTCCGGCATCCAGCCCACCGGCAATCTCCACCTCGGCAATTACCTGGGGGCGATCCGCAATTGGGTGCGCATGCAGGATGAAGTGGCGGCCAGCGGGGGCCTCAGCCTCTATTTCCTCGCCGATCTCCACGCGCTCAGCCAGCCGCATGTGCCCGCCGAACTCGCCGCCAATTGCCGCGAGATGGTCGCCGCCTTGCTCGCCTGCGGGATTGATCCCGACAAGTCGGTGCTGTTCAACCAGGCCCAGGTCCCCCAGCATGCCGAGCTGCAATGGCTGCTGAGCGGCACCGCGCGGATGGGCTGGCTCAGCCGGATGACCCAGTGGAAGGACAAGTCCGGCAAGAAAGGCGACAGCCAGTCGGTCGCGCTGTTCACTTACCCCGTGCTGCAGGCCGCCGACGTGCTGCTGTATCAGGCGACCCACGTGCCGGTGGGCGACGACCAGAAGCAGCACCTGGAACTGGCCCGCGACATCGCGCAGAAGTTCAACAACGACTTCTGCACAGAGGACGCGCCGGTCTTTACCCTTCCCGAACCGACCATCCCGCCCGAAGCCGCCCGGATCATGAGCCTGCGCGACGGCGCGGCGAAAATGAGCAAGAGCGATCCCAGCGACATGAGCCGGATCAACCTGACCGACGATGCCGATGCGATCATGCAGAAGATCAAGAAGGCCAAGACCGACCCCGAGCCGCTGCCGGAAGACAAGGCCGGGCTGGAAGGCCGCCCCGAGGCCGCAAATCTGGTTGGCATTTACGCCGCGATGGCTGGAACGTCGGTCGAGGCGGTGCTGGCAGAGTTCGGCGGCCACGGCTTCGGCAAGTTCAAGCCAGCGCTGGGCGAACTGCTGGTCGAAAAGCTCGCCCCGATCAACACGCGCTTTGGCGAATTGCGCAGCGACCCAGGCGCGCTCGACGCGATCCTGCGCCAGGGCGCAGCCAAAGCCCGCGAACTGGCAGTGCCGACGCTCGAAGCAACCTACAAAGCACTGGGGCTATTGCGCGGCTAATCCCGTTCAGGCACACATTGTGCCATTCAAGCGCGATTAAGCCTGCTTGGCGCAAGCTGCTGACGATCTTAATATTTGCGCGGGTCCGTCTGCGAGTCGCAGGCTTGCCGGATCAACAGGGAGTTTGGGTTTGATGACGCATAACCGCTTCACGCCGACGGGCCTGGTCAAGGCCGCAGTCGCATCGCTGATGCTGGCGGCGCTGGCTGCCTGCGCCACGCCGTTCAAGGCCAATGTCCAGCGCTTCAATGCGCAATTGCCCGCGCCGCAGGGCCAGACCTTTGCCGTGGTGGCCGAGGACAAAGCCCTGGCTGGCGGCCTCGAGTTTTCGCAATATGCCAGCCTGGTTTCGGCCAAGATGCGCGCGCTGGGCTATGTCCCGGCCGCCGACCCGGCCTCGGCCGACATGGTCGTTCGCTTTGACTATGGAGTGGACAAGGGCCGTGAGAAGGTGCGTTCGACCGGCTATGGCGATCCGTTCTGGAACCCTTGGTACGGCTTTGGCCACCGTGGCTATTACCGCCCTTACTACCGCCCCTACCGCCCGTTCGGTGCCTGGGGTTATGGCTGGAACAATTCGTTCTTCGATCAGGGCTATGAAAGCTACACCGTCTACATCAGCGGTGTTTCGCTGAAGATCGACCAGAAGGACGGCAAGCGCCTGTTCGAAGGCCGCGCCGAAGCCGCCAGCACCTCCAACCGCCTGCAATACCTGGTGCCCAACCTGGTCGAGGCGATGTTCACCGACTTCCCCGGCAACAACGGCGAAACGGTGCGGATCTCGGTGGCGCCGGAGAAGAAGAAGAATTGATCGGCAATCGCTGGTCAAACGAAAGGGCGGGTTCCGAGAGGAGCCCGCCCTTTTCGCATAGGCAAGGTCAGAGCGTCAGTCCGCCATGGCATCCTGAAGGCCCAGATGGGTCACGAACGGCGCAAAATCCTTGTCGCTGAACAGCAAGGCGTGGCCGTCTGTTATGCAGCGGGTGGCAATGATGGTGTCGATCGTCTTGCGCACGCTCACCCCCAGGCTGCGCAGACGGCGAAAGTTGCGGGCTGCCTCAATCGCTAGCTCTTCGCCGCCCAATTCGATCATCTCCAGCGTGCCAAGCAGCTCGCGAGTGCGGTTGAAATCTCGTTCGCTGTCGATGCCCTGCAGCACTTCGGTGAGGATCAGGTCACCGATCGCAAGCCGTGTCACCGGCAGCAAGACCTGCAATCGCGCAACCTGCGGGGTTGGATTTCCGCGCAGAAAATCGATCCAGACGCTGAAATCGACCAGGATCATCCATCGCGCCGCATGGCATCAAGATCGCCTTGCCAATCGATCTTGCCGTAAAGTGCCAGGACTTTTGACTGGCGGTTGACGTCGATCAGCAGCCGCAAGGCATCTTCCACCACCGCGCGCTTGGTGCGCTTGCCCGAAGCGGCCAGGGCATCGGCCATCAGCCGGTCATCAATCTCGATGTTGGTGCGCATGTGTATCATTCCTTCAAATATACACCTAGCGCAGTTTCAGTTGCGGTGCAACTACCCCTCCAGCGCCATCACCCCGCCGGTCGAGCCAAACCCGCCCTCGCCGCGCGCGGTCTCGTCGAGTTCTTCGACTGGCAGCCAGGCGGCGCGCGTAACCGGGGCGAGCACCAGCTGGGCCACGCGGTCGCCGCGGCGAATGGCGAAGGGCTCGTGCCCGTGGTTGATCAGGATCACCTTCAGCTCACCGCGATAGTCGCTGTCGATCGTGCCGGGGGTATTGGGCACGGTGATCCCGTGCTTGAGCGCGAGGCCCGAACGCGGGCGGACCTGGATTTCGTAACCGGGGGGTATTGCCAAAGCCAGCCCGCTCGCCACCGCGTGCCGCACGCCCGGCGCGATCGTCACATCCTCGGCGGAGAGCACGTCCATCCCTGCTGCGCCCTGGGTGGCATAGGCCGGCAGATCGAGCCCCTCACCATGCGGCAGGCGCTTGACCAGCACGGGAACGTCAGGTGTCGGCTTCTTCTCCGACAAGGGCATCGGCAATCCTTTCGACCAGGGCTTGGGCTACCTGGTCCTTTGCCATCTCGGGAAGCATTTCGACAGTCTTGGCGGTGATGATATGCACCAGATTGGCATCGCCGCCCATCACATCGCCAGAAACGTCGTTGGCTATGATCCAGTCCGCGCCCTTGCGCTTGCGCTTATCCTTGGCGTGTTCGACCACTTTCTCGGTTTCGGCGGCAAAGCCGACCACCAGCTTGGGGCGCTTGTCGCTGACCGCGACCATGGTCAGGATGTCAGGATTCTCGGTCAGCCGCAGCGCCGGCGGGGCCGACCCGCGCTTCTTCATCTTTTCCTTGTGTTCGTCGGTCGAGCGCCAGTCGGCCACCGCAGCGACCATCACCGCAACATCAGCGGGCAAAGCGGCTTTGACCGCATCGGCCATCTGCCGCGCGGTTTCGATATTGATCCGCTCTACCCCTGGCGGGGTTGCCAGGTGCACCGGCCCGGAAACCAGCGTCACCCGCGCACCCAGCCGCGCGGCGGCGGCGGCAATCGCATAGCCCTGTTTGCCCGACGAGCGATTGGCGATGTAGCGCACCGGATCGATCGGCTCATGCGTCGGGCCGGCGGTGACCAGCACGTGCTTGCCCTTGAGCGGGCCCTCGGGATCGATCACCGCAGCTTCATCCGGCGCGAAATCGGGCTGGCCGATCAGCGGATTGGCAAGGAAGTCTTCCGGCAGAATTTCCGGCGCGGCATCGGGATCGTCCTTGACCACGTGGTTGAGCGCTTCGGGATCGGTCGGCGGAGCGGCCTTGGCCTTGCCTTTCTTGGACAGGATCGGATTGTCGAGCAGGACCTCGGGCGGGGGAATTTCGCCTTCCGGCTCGGGCTCGAAGTCGACATATTCGCCTTCCAGCTCGACCGCGTCGAGGTCGATTGTCTTGCCCTTGGTGGCGCGCGGGATAATGCTGCCCGACAGCCCGCCAAGCCCGGTATCGACGCTTTCGGGCGCTTCGAAGCTCCCCAGGTCCAGCTCAGGCTCGGGCGCAGGCAGCAGCATGGTTTCGAGGCCCAACAGCTGGCACACCGCGTTCCACACCGTCACCGGCTCGGGCAGTCGCCCGGCACCGTATTCGCCGCAAGCCATCGGCCCTTCGTCGGGATCGAGCACATGGACGCCGCGCTCGATCAGGCTCTTGACGTTGTCCTGCGTCGCCTTGTGTTCCCACATCCGCACGTTCATCGCCGGGACCGCGAGCACCGGCTTGTCGGTGGCGAGCAGCAGCGTGGTGGCCATATCGTCGGCGATGCCGTGGGCCATCTTGGCGAGCAGATCGGCGGTTGCCGGGCAGACCACCACCAGGTCGGCGCTGCGCGAGAGCTGGATATGGCCCATCTCGACTTCGCTGGTCAGGTCCCACAGCGTGGTGTGCACCGGGTTTTCACTGAGCGCGGCCAGCGTCATCGCAGTGATGAATTTGGAGCCGCCCTCGGTCAGCACGCAAGTAACCTCGCCGCCGCCCTTGCGGATCAGGCGGACAAGCTCGCAGGCCTTGTAAGCGGCAATGCCGCCCCCGACCACCAAGAGGATCTTAGGTCCAGTCATCGAAACGCGCTTGTGCAACGCCATCCCTTTATGCGCAACAGGCTTTGCTTGGCCCTCGCCTTGGGGCAAGGTGGCTAAATTGGGGTGTAGCGAGAGGGTTACCGAAATGCGAATTGCCGTGATTGCACTGATTGTGCTGGCCGGAATGTTCAACCTGGGGCTGGGAATCAGCTTCCTCTACGATCCGGGCGGGATGGGGCTGCAATTCGGGGTTTCACCCAACGGCCCGCTGGGCTTTGCGGTGCTGCGCGCGGATTTCGTGGCGTTCTTCCTGCTGGCCGGTTTCTGCATGGTGCGCGGGGCCTGGCGCCGCAATGGCGATCTGCTGCTGGTCCCGGCCGCGCTATTCGGCATCGCCTTCTGCGGGCGGGCGATCAGTGCAATCGTCTCTGGGACAGATACACTTTCTGGCCAACAACCCTTTTTCCAACCGATGATCTTCGAAGCAGTGCAATTTGTGCTGCTGGTGGTGGGCTGGAAAGTGGTGCCGCACCACAAGATCGAAGAAATCGCGAGCTGATCAGCGGGCGGCCCTTGCCAGCGAACCCACCGCCCGCGGCACAAAGGCGAGGCCAACAAACATCGCCGGGGCAATCACCGCGCCCCAGTAGAAGTTGTCCGGCCGCCCGGCGATCATGAAGGCCAGGCCGTAGCCCAGGTAAAGCAGCGTCGCGGTGGTGCCGAGCGGGCTTTTCCAGCTCGCCCAGCCCAGCACCATCAGCATCACCAGCGGCCCGGCGACGAAATGCGGCAGGAACCGCATGTTGCTGGACAGCACCACATTGGACAGCCAGCCCGACAGCCCGCGCAGTTCCAGCCAGGCCGGACCCATCGGATCGCTGGGCAGCACGTGCTGCGCCACCTGCCCCAGGTGCCAGGCCAGATAGAGCCCGAACAAGGCCACCAGCGCCCCCCAGGCCGCGCTTTCCTTCCAGTCGCGCCGCCACAGTGCCAGTGCGCCCATCAGCAGCACATAGGGCAGCACATGCTCGCGGATCGCCAAGGCGAGGCCCGCGATCAGCACGGCCCCCAGCCATTTCTTGCCCGGCCGGTGCAATGCCAGCGACAAGGCGATCAGCATCCCGGCCCACAATTCGTGAAGCACGAAGTAATAGCGGTTGAGACCCAGGCTGGCCCCCATGAACATCAGCGCGGTGCCGATGCGCTGGAACTGGGCCCCGCCCGGCTCTTCGCCCAGCCGCTTCCACCAGGCCAATACCACCGCAACCAGCAGCACCAAGGCAGCACCCAGGCTGCCGGGCACCAGCACTTCGGCGCCCCTTCCGGTGTCCCCCAGCCAAACCGAGAGCCAGGCCAGCGTCGGCAGCCGCACCGCGACCCCGGGGCGCAGCGGGTAATTGGACTTGCGGTGCTCCTCGGCAGCGACCGCGTAATAGTCTTCGCCTTTGCCGATCCGCTGGATCACCCGGTCATAGAGCGCCAGATCATCGTCGCGCGGGCGGGCCGCTTCCTTGTTCGCCTCGCCGCCGGCGACCGCCTCGACAAAGCCGACGGTCTTGGTCTCTTGCTGGCCGGCCCGGATCGGGACCAGCGCCGAAGCGACCAGAATCAAGCCCAGCGCCGCCAGCAGCAACCGCGCGGGCAAGCGGCCCCACTGGGCAAAACGGTCATCGGCGGCTGGCGTTGCGGTCATGGAATTCCCCTTGGGCACTATCTGCAATCAGGCCCGGCGCGGCGCAAGTCAGCCCGCAGGAACACGTGGATATCGTCGTTAGCTTGCGATTCACTTGCAGCGCCCTACATAGGCCTTTGAAAGGATCGCTCGCCCCATGAACGACGAACAGCCCAAGGGTTCGCCCTGGATGAAGAACCTGATGATCTGGGGGGGGATTTTCCTCGCCCTGCTGCTGGTGGTATCCATGTTCAATCCCCGCGGCGAGGCTGCGGCGCAGCAAATCTCCTATTCCGAATTCCGCGCCAAGGTGAAGGAAGGGCAGGTCGCCTCGGTGGAGGTTGGCGAGAAGAAGATCCTGGGCAAGTTCAAGGACGACAAGCCCTTTGTCACAACCCCGCCGCCCAACGATCCCGCGCTGACCGACATGTTGTTTGCCAGCGGCGTGAAGGTCGATGGCAAGCCGGTCGAGGAAGGCAATCTGCTTGCGGCGATGCTGATCAACCTCCTGCCGATCCTGCTGATCGTCGCGCTGGCGGTGTTCCTGTTCCGGCAGATGCAGAAAGGCGGCGGGGCTGGCGGAGCCATGGGATTTGGCAAGAGCAAGGCCAAGATGCTGACCGAAAAGCAGGGCCGGGTGACTTTTGCCGACGTTGCCGGGATCGACGAAGCCCGCGAGGAACTGGAAGAGATCGTCGATTTCCTCAAGGATCCGCAGCGCTTCTCCAAGCTGGGCGGTCAGATCCCCAAGGGCGCGCTGCTGGTCGGCTCGCCGGGTACCGGCAAGACCCTGCTGGCGCGCGCGATCGCGGGTGAGGCGGGCGTGCCGTTTTTCACGATCTCAGGTTCAGACTTTGTCGAAATGTTCGTCGGCGTCGGCGCCAGCCGCGTGCGCGACATGTTCGAACAGGCCAAGAAGAACGCGCCGTGCATCGTCTTCATCGACGAAATCGATGCGGTTGGCCGCCACCGCGGGCATGGCCTGGGCAATTCGAACGACGAGCGCGAGCAGACGCTCAACCAGCTGCTGGTCGAAATGGACGGGTTTGAGGCCAACGAGGGCATCATCATCATCGCCGCGACCAACCGTCCCGACGTGCTCGACCCCGCGCTGCTGCGCCCGGGCCGGTTTGACCGCCAGGTCGTGGTGCCGCTGCCCGATATCGAAGGGCGCGAAAAGATCCTGGGCGTCCACATGAAGAAAGTGCCGCTGGCCCCCGACGTTGAGGCGCGCACCATCGCGCGCGGCACGCCGGGCTTTTCGGGTGCGGACCTTGCCAACCTGGTCAACGAAGCTGCGCTCTTGGCCGCGCGCCGCAACAAGCGGCTGGTCGCGATGCGCGAGTTTGAGGACGCCAAGGACAAGGTTCTGATGGGCGCCGAACGCCGCTCGATGGTGATGGACGACGACGAGAAGAAGATGACCGCCTATCACGAGGCCGGCCACGCTCTGGTCATCATCCACGAACCCGCGCACGATCCGATCCACAAGGCCACGATCATCCCGCGCGGCGGGGCGCTGGGCATGGTCATGCACATGCCCGAACGCGATCGCTATTCGTACCACCGCGACAAGATGCACGCGGATCTTGCCTGCGCGATGGGCGGACGCGTGGCCGAAGAACTGATCTTCGGGCACAACAAGGTCTCGTCGGGCGCCAGCTCGGACATCCAGTACGCCACCCGGCTCGCCCGCGCGATGGTGACCAAATGGGGCATGTCGGACAAGCTGGGGCCGCTCCAGTACGAGGAAACCCAGGAAGGCTACCTTGGCTATGGCGGCTCGGCCCGGACCATGTCTTCGGCCGAAACCAACAAGCTGATCGACGCCGAAATCCGCGCTCTGGTCGAAGGCGCGCACAAGCGTGCAACCGAGATCCTCAAGAAGAACATCAAGCAGCTGCACCTGATTGCCCAGGCCATGCTGGAGTTCGAAACCTTGAGCGGCGAAGAGATCACCGAGCTGCTGGCCAAGGGCAAACTCGATCGTCCCGACAAACCCAACGCCGCGCTGGAACTTCCGCCGGTCAAGGGTTCGGCTATCCCCAAGGCGGGCGGGCGCAAGGTGGCCGGGGCGGTTGCGCTGGACAAGGCCAGCTGACCCACGGGCTTCAATTCTCCCGCCCTCGTTCATGTTCTTGCAAGCCGCGCGCGGACAAGGCATGCAGCGACAAATCTGGCGGGAGAGCCCAATGAAAAGAATGATTGTGACGCTGGGACTGGTTCTGGCCCTGCCCACTGCACTCCATGCCGCTGCTGGTGAAATGAATGTCGCGACATTCTTGGCAAAGGCCGACGCGCTGAAAGCCAAGGGTGCGATGGCGCTGTTTTCAAGCGATGTGAACCTGCTCAAGGCCGAAGGCACCGCAGCGGGCGAAGCATACCGCGCACGGCTGGCCAAGGAACGCGCCGCCGGGCGGCCGTCAAGCTGTCCGCCCCAGGGGGTCAAAGTCAACAGCAACGATGTTCTGGCGCACCTGCGCGCTTATCCGACCAGTGCGCGGCCCAAGGTTTCGATGAAACAGGCCATGGCTGACTTCTTCATCAAGAAGTATCCTTGCCGCTGATCCGAAAAAGGCCCGCCTCCCCTGGGGAAGCGGGCCTTTTCGATGGGGCAGGAGCGAAGGCTTAGCCTTCGTAGTCGCCGCCGATCGAGGTATTGCGCACCGGCGCGGCGGCAGTGATCCGCAGCGCTTCAGCCGACTGGCTGAGCGAGCCGACATCATCGATTTCATCGTCATCGTCAGGCAGCACGCGCTGGAGCGAGCCGATCACCGATTCCTTGAGGTTGGCCGGGTGCACGGTCTGCTCGGCAATCTCGCGCAGCGCCACAACCGGGTTCTTGTCACGGTCACGATCGATGGTGAGCTCCGCCCCGCCCGAAATCTCGCGCGCACGCTGCGCGGCCATCAGCACCAGGTCGAAACGGTTGGGGATCTTGTCGACACAATCTTCAACGGTAACGCGCGCCATCAGGCACTCCAGTTCATGCAAATTCAGGGAATGGCCGCGCTTAGCGACCTTGTGATTGATAAGTCAAGAAAAAATCGTATAAATCGTTGATTTAGAACGATGTTATTCCGCGAATCACCGCACCTTCTTCCCCCTTGATGGGGGAAGGATAGCGAAGCTTGCTCCTGCAAGGAGCTAGCGCAGCTTGGATGGGGGTGATGCCCGCCCCAACAATTGACCGAGCCGGACCATGCAGCCATCACCATTTTCCAGCACGTCATTGTTCCAGAAACGGATCACCTGATACCCTTCGCTTTCGATGTTCGCGGTCCGCCTGGCATCAACCTCCCGATTGTGCTGCCCGCCATCAATCTCGACCACAACCCGCAGTCGGTGACTGGCAAAATCGACGATGTGGTGACGCAGGGGAACCTGAAACCGGAAGCGTGCTTCAGCGAAGTTCTCCTTGAGCAGACGCTGCATTCGGAGTTCAGCCGCTGTGGCGTTTTTGCGGAGCTCGCGAGCGCGGATGATCGAGATCGGAGGCGGATGCTTCTTCATTGGCGTTGAGTATAGCCGAGAGATCACCCCCATCCAACTGCGGCTAGTTCGCTACGCTCTCAAGCCTTCGTATCCTTCCCCCATCAAGGGGGAAGTAGTGCGCCCTTCTTCCCCCTTGATGGGGGAAGGATAGCGAAGCTTGCTCCTGCAAGGAGCTAGCGCAGCTTGGATGGGGGTGATCTCTCGGTCTGGCGCGAATTTTGACGGCATCACTATCCGGGCGGAATCATCACTCATCATCCCCGTGACCGTACTTGCGGTCGTCGGCCAGGTTGCCGAATTTGGTGAACTCGCTCTGGAAGTGCAGGTAGACGTTCCCGGTCGAACCGTGGCGCTGTTTGGCGATTATCACGGTGGCCTTGTTGACCACTTCTTCGTGGCGTTCTTCCCACTTGCGGTATTTCTCAAGCGCGTCGGGCGAACTGGTTTCGCTCGGTTGGTCGGGCTTGGCGGCGTTGTGGTAGTATTCCTCGCGGAAGATGAACCAGACCATGTCGGCGTCCTGCTCGATCGAGCCTGATTCGCGCAGGTCCGACAGCTGCGGGCGCTTGTCCTCACGGCTTTCGACCGCGCGGGAAAGCTGCGAGAGCGCGATCACCGGGACCGACAGTTCCTTGGCCAGTGTCTTGAGCCCGCGGCTGATTTCCGAGATTTCGTTGACCCGGTTGTCGCTCGCCCGGCCCGATCCCTGCAGCAGTTGCAGGTAGTCGACCACCACCAGCCCGATATTGTGCCGCCGCTTCAGCCGCCGCGCGCGGGTCCGCAGCGAGGCAATCGACAGCGCCGGGGTATCGTCGATGTAGAGCGGCAATTCGGCCAGGCGCTGGCTGGCGAAGGAGATCTGCTGGAAATCCTGGTGGCTGATCGAGCCTTTGCGCAGCCGCTCGCTGCTGATCTCGGCCTGTTCGGCCAGGATACGCGTGGCGAGCTGGTCGGCACTCATTTCCAGGCTGAAGAAGGCGACCGGCGCGCCGACTGACTTGTCGGGCGCGATCCCGTCCTTCATGTCGCGCAGGTACCGTTCGGCGCAGTTGAAAGCGATGTTGGTGGCGAGCGAGGTCTTCCCCATCGCCGGACGGCCCGCCAGGATCACCAGGTCCGAATCGTGCAGGCCGCCGATCTTGTAGTTGAGATCGTCGAGGCCGGTGGTCAGTCCCGAAATGTGCCCGCCCGAATTGAGCGCCTTTTCGATCTGCTGGATCGCGGTCAGGCTGGAAGTGCGGAAAGTGACTGCCTCGTTGCCGACCGATGCCCCTTCGGAGACGCGGTAAAGCGCCGCCTCGGCCTCGGAAATCTGCTCCATCGGCTCGACGCTCTCGCTGGTGTCGAGCGCGGAGTTGACCAGGTTGCGGCCGACCGCGACCAGTTCGCGCAGCAAGGCCAGGTCATAGATCTGCTCGGCCAGTTCGCGCGGAGCGAGCAGGCCTTGCCCGTCGGCGGTCAGCCGCGCGAGATAGCTGGCCCCGCCCAGTTCCTTGAGCGCCTCGTCGGCTTCGAAATAGGGCCTCAGCGTGACCGGGGTGACCACCGCCTTGCGGTCGAGCAACTGGCCGATCCGCTCATAGATCCGGGCGTGGATCGGCTCGAAGAAATGGTCGGGCCTGAGCGGCGTGACCAGTTCCTCGATCACCCGGTTGTCGATCAGCACCGCCCCCAGGAACGCCGCCTCCGCCTCGACATTGCTGGGCAGCGCCCGCGCGGCGACTTCATCAGGGCGGGTCAGGAGGATCGGTTCGGCCATAGTTCGCGTTCCATGCGCCGTTGCCGGGTGGGGTGCAAGAGAGTGCCTTCACGCACAGGCTGTGGATAGCGGGGATGATCCTCCCCGGCACGGGGAGGGGGACCATGCGAAGCATGGTGGAGGGGTACGTGCTAGTGGTCCTGCGCTCGCCGGACAACTTGGGATCACTCGCACGTACCCCTCCACCACCTTCGGTGGTCCCCCTCCCCGTTCCGGGGAGGAAGGGCCTTGCCCGCGAATCTTGCATCTGCGAAAAGCCCGCCAGCATGCCCGACCCGCGGATCATCCATATCGAGCTCGACGAAGCGACGATCCTGTGGCGCAATGCCGATATCGAGCAGGAACGGCGGATCGCGATCTTCGATCTGATCGAGGAAAACCTGTTCAAACCCATGCGCGCCTGGGAGGCCGGGCACGAGGGACCCTACCGGATCAAGCTGGCGGTCGATGACGGACGCTTGCTGCTCGAAGTGGCCGACCAGGATGGGCAGCTGCTCGAACAGCTGATCCTGGGCCTCGGCCGGTTCCGCCGTCCGATCCGCGAATATTTCGCGATCTGCGATTCGTACTACCAGGCGATTCGCAAGGCCACCGCCAGCGAAATCGAGACGATCGACATGGCCCGCCGCGGGGTCCACAACGAGGCGGCCGAACTGCTGCTCGAACGGCTGCAAGGCAAAGTCGAAACCGATTTCGCCACCGCCCGGCGGCTGTTTACGCTAATCTGCGTTTTGCATATCAGAGGCTAGATTGCACCGATATCCAGCTGATGGCACCCTGGACTGAATCTCGGCACAATCTAGACTGACCAACACAGGGGTTCGCAGATTCATGGCACGCACCAAGACCAGTCGCTGGCGGCTGCGCCTGTTTGGCGCGGTGCTGCTGTTGGCGCTGATCGCGGCGGGCTGGGGCTGGTGGACGGTCCATCACTGGCGGCCCGCGAAAAGCGACTATCCGGTCCAGGGGATCGAGGTTGGCAGCGAGGACGGGAAAGTCGATTGGAAGGCGGCCAAGGCGATCGGGGCGAGCTTTGCCTATCTCGATGCCTCGGCCAGCGCCTTTGCCCGCGATCCGGCCTTCAGCCAGAACCTGGAGGATGCGCGCGCGGCCAGGCTTCAGATCGGCGCGGTGCATCAGTACGATCCGTGCCAGCCGGCCGAAAAGCAGGCGGCCAATTTCATGACCGTGGTCGCCCGCGATTCCGCAATGCTGCCGCCCGCGCTCGCGCTCGACATGCTGGCCGACGATTGCCCGGTCAAAGTCACCGACGCGGCGGTGCTGAGCGAGCTGATGACTTTCCTCAACCAGATCGAAACCCACACCGGCAAGGCGACGATCCTGAAGATTTCACGCAGCTTCGAAAAACGCTATCATCTCGCGGCGCGGATCGACCGCAACCTCTGGCTGGAGAGCACCTATATGCTGCCCGAATATGCGGGGCGCCCCTGGACGCTGTGGACCGCCAATGCAATGCTCAACAGCGAAGCCAGCGCCAATGCGCTGCGCTGGGTGGTGGTAAGCCGGTGAGCTGGACCCGCGAAAGCCTGATCGCCGCCGCCCGCGAAGCCGCCAGCAAGGCCTATGCCCCCTACTCAAACTTCCACGTCGGCGCGGCACTGGGCTTTGCCGATGGCTCGGTGGTAACCGGGGCCAATGTCGAGAATGCCAGTTACGGCCTGACGCTCTGTGCCGAGACTGTCGCGGTCGGCAAGGCGCTCAGCGAAGACTGGCGCGGCAGGCTTGAGGCCGTGGCGGTGATCGGCGGCAAGTCCGGTGCGCTCGGCGCTGGGGATCCGGTGACGCCATGCGGGCGCTGCCGCCAGGTGCTCAACGAAGTGGCCGCGCTGGGCGAGAGCGATCCGCAGGTGTGGTGCGTCGGGGAAGCGGAAGTGCTGGAACTGCGGCTGTCGGATCTGCTGCCGCGCAGCTTTGGTCCGTCAAGCCTCGCCTAAAGATCCTCCCCCCACGGGGGAGGGGAACCGCGAAGCGGTGGAGGGGGGTGGGCAAATTGCGCGCGGCAGCGCGCAAGCTGCTGCCGCAGCTTTTTCGGTTAACCCCCTTCCGTCTCGCTGCGCGAGCCACCTCCCCCAAAGGGGGAGACTCTTAGCTTGTGGAAGCGATCAGCTCTCGCCTAACCACTCCAGCAAGGCCCCCATGCAATCGCGGCCCAGGATCGCGCTACGTTCCGCGCTCCACCCTTGCGCCTCGCACGGCAGGTCATTGTTGTCCTTGAACGGCATTTCCAGCGTCATCGCCACCGCGCCGAAGCGTTCGGCGAGCTGGTTGGTGCTCATCGTCAGGTTGGCCTTGCCAGGGCCGGCGATCGGATAGCCGAGCCGGGTCTGGAAATCGGGGGTCCGCCGCTTGAGGATCGCGCAGTAGCGATCATAGCCTTCCTGCTGTCCATCCCGCATCGAGGGGATGCCGTGGAAGCCCGCCAGGAACACCGCCGGGATCGCCTCGTCGCCGTGGACGTCCATCGCGAAGTCCACGCCGGTGGCGTCCATTGCATCACGGATGCACAGCACTTCGGGGCTCTTCTCCGCACTGGGGCTGGCCCATTCGCGGTTGAGGTTGATCCCTGCGGCATTGGTGCGCAAGTGCCCGCGGCGCGAGCCATCGGGGTTGGCGTTGGGCACGACGTGGAAAGTGCAGAGCTGGCGCAGCTTGCGCCCGACCGGATCGGCCGGATCGGTCAGGCAATCGAGCGCGCCTTCCATCCACCATTCGGCCATCGTCTCACCCGGATGCTGGCGGGCATAGAGCCAGACCTGTTTCGGCCCCTCGCCCAGGTTGAGGCAATCGATCGGCTGGCCATCAAGGCTGTGGCCCAGCACGCGGTGCTCTACCCCCAGTTCCAGCGCGGCTGCGCTGACCAGATCGTGGTGGCGCTCCATCGAATAGGGCGCGAAATAGGCGAACCAGGCAATGTTCGCGTCAGGCACAAAACGGATCGTCAGCGTGCCGCCGTCTTCTGCCTTGTCATAACTGGCGGGCGCACGGCCCCAGAACTCGCGGTCCTCGCTGACCGCCGCGTTGTAGTCGGGCCAGCCGCCGGGATAGGCCGAGCCCTCCAGCCCGGTGATCTTCAGTTCCAGCTCGCGGCCCTGACAGCCCGAGACGCGGAAGTGGAACCACTGGAAGAAGTCGCTGAGATGATCCTTGCGGACCTTGAGGCGGGCCGTGGTGCCGTCAATCGACAGCACTTCGATATTGCCGCCGTCAAACGCGGCGTCGATCTGGATTTGGGTCATTTGACCTCGATAGTCTCACCCGACTGTCCCGGAAAGCCCTTGAACAGGGCTTCGGTCATTTTGGGCGCACCCAGCGCGGTGTTGGCAAGCGGCGACTTGCTCGAAACGGTGAAGCTGGCACGGCCTTCCCACAGCGAGGCCCCGCTGGCGCGATCCTTGATCGTCACTGCCAGGTCAGTCGCAACCTTTGCACTGGGCTTGGGCGACAAGTTGAGCCCGATCCCGACACCCAGCCCTGACCCATAGGTCCCGGTCGATCCGCCCAGCCCGACTCTGACCGGGCTGCGGCCACCTTCGGGCTGCAAGGTCTGGCGCGAGAGGGTCATCGTGGCAACTTGCGCGCCGGTGCCAGGCGTTGCCTCGGTATAGCCCAGCAGCACCAGCTGGCGCATCACCGCCGCGCGGTAGCTCTGCCATTCGAGGTTGTTGCCATCTGTGCCCGGCGCCGGTTCGACCGAGATCGTGCCCTTGCCCAGCATCGAGACATCGGCAGCGTGGAAGCGGGTCACCTCGACCGGGCCGACCGGCGTGACGCAGCCGGACAGGGCGAGCAAGGCGGGGAACACCAGGGCGGGAACAAAGCGCTTCATCGCGGGCAACCTTTCAAAAGGGCGTCGGCGGGATTGTGAATCCGATAGCCCCGCGATGCAAGGGTTTAGGACGTGCCGACCCAATTGGCTCCAATAGCCCCTCCCCGGCGGGGAAGGGCTATTGTGGTTCGATCTGGTGGCGCCAAGGGCTAACGCTTCAGCGTCTGCTCACCCACTTTGCCCGGAAAGCCCTCGAACAGCACTTTGGCCAGCTTGTCGGCAATTGCCTGGTCGTCCCACTTGTTGTCGCCTTCGCGGGTGACGATTTCAGCCCGGCCTTCCCACAGCACCGCGCCGGTGGAGCGGTCCTTGATCCGGGTTTCGAGCCGGGTGGAGAGCAGCGCCGGGCGAGGCTTGGTGGCATCGTAGCGCAGCCCCAGCCCCAGCATGGTGCCGTAATTGGAAACCCCCATAGACATTTGGCCCGACAGGGGTTTGCGCTTTTCCTCGGCCGGAGCGGCTTCGCTGCGGACCACGCGGACTTCCGCAATCGGGCCCTGGCTCGAACCGCTGGGCAAAGCAGCAAAGCCCGAAGCGAGCAGCTTGCTTTCAACCGCGGCCTGGAACGTGGCGTTGATCCGGGGATCGCTGCTCCCCTCCTCATCCGCCATCGGCCCTACCGCGATCGGCCCGGAAGGATCCAGCGAAGCACCCTCGGCGCGGAACCGCGCGACCTCGATCCGGCCTTCCAGCGAAGGCGCGCGGCGCGCAGAGGCATGGCCCCAACCCGAATCGCCGCTCCATCCTGTCCGCCCCCAATGCCCCGGCTGCGCCATCAAGGCGGTTCCGGTGGTGGCCAGTACGACGACAATGGCAATTGTGAGCAAAGATGAGCGCGACAGGAGCATCGGAAACCTCAGGCATTGAAGGGGGCAAGACCACTCTTCGGCCTCACTACCTTGCAGGCAGATGAACACATCAGCGTTAACCACTTAATTGCCGGAACATGCTAGCTGCGTCGGCGTCATGACCAGCAAAGTCCCCGTCCTCGTTACTGGCGGCGCCGGCTATATCGGCAGCCACGCAGTCCTTGCGCTCACCGATGCCGGCTGGCCGGTCGCAGTGATCGACAACCTGACCACCGGCTTTCGCTGGGCGGTGCCCGAAGGGGTGCCGTTCTATCAGGGCGACATTGAGGATGCCGAGCTCTTGGCGCGGATCATTGCCGAACAGGGGATCAAGGCGGTGATGCATTTCGCCGGATCGATCATCGTCCCGGAATCGGTCGAGAACCCGCTGAAGTACTATCACAACAACACCGCCAAGAGCCGCGCGCTGATCGCCAGCGCTGTGGCGGGCGGGGTGCCGCATTTCATCTTCAGCTCAACCGCGGCGACCTATGGCATTCCCGAGGTTTCGCCGGTCAGCGAGGACAGCCCCAAGCTGCCGATCAATCCCTACGGCATGTCGAAGCTGATGACCGAGACCATGCTGGGCGATGTCGCGCGGGCGCATCCGATCAACTATTGCGCGCTGCGCTATTTCAACGTCGCCGGGGCCGATCCGCGCGCCCGCACCGGGCAATCGACTGCCGGGGCCACGCACCTGATCAAGGTTGCGGTCGAGGCGGCGCTGGGCAAGCGCAGCCACGTCGAAGTCTTCGGCACCGACTATGCCACGCCGGACGGCACCGGTGTGCGCGACTATATCCACGTCTCGGACCTGGCCAATGCGCACGTCCTGGCGCTGGAGGCCCTGATTGCCGATCCGGCGCAGTCGCTGACCATGAACTGCGGCTATGGCCGGGGCTTCTCGGTGCTCGAAGTGCTCGACGCGGTGGACCGGGTGACCAACCTGACGATCGAACGCAAGCTCAGCCCGCGCCGCGCGGGCGATCCCGATTCGCTGATCTCGGACAACCGCCGGATCAAAGCGACCCTGCCGTGGCAGCCGAAGTACGCCGATCTCGACACGATCGTCACCCATGCGCTGCAATGGGAACGGCGGCTGGGCGAAATTCGCGGATAACGAACTGGGCCGGACCCCTAAAGCCCTTCCCCTGTGGGGAAGGGTTGGGATGGGGGTTCGACCCCAGCGTGGTACCCCACCCCAACCCCTCCCCACCGGGGAGGGGCTTTTCGTCAGGATCAGGCGAAAGCTTCTTTCTTCCCCATGGCCTTGGCGCGGGACTGTGCAAGCATCCCGGCAAGACGAGACAGGGGAGACTGCCAATGATCCGCAGAGCCTTTCTGGGCGGTGCCGCGCTGCTTGCCATTGCCGCGGCAATGCCGGGGCAAGTGCTGGCCGATGCCAGCGACGGCCAGATCGCAGCCGTAATCGACGAAGGGCTCAATCGCAGCGAAGCGATGGTCATGGCCAGCCAGCTGATGGACGGGATCGGTCCGCGCCCCACCAATTCGCAGAACTATCGCCGCGCCTCTGACTGGGCGACCCAGCGGATGACCGCGATGGGGCTGCAGAATGTGCGCCGCGAACAATCCGATTTCGGCCTTGGCTGGAATGTCGAGAGCTTCCGCGCGGCGATGGTCACCCCGCGCCGGATCGAGCTGACCGCGATGCCGGTCGCCTGGTCGCCGCCGACCGAGGGCACCTTGCGCGCACCCGTTGTGGTAGCGCCGATCAGCAAGCCTGAGCATTTCGCCGCCTGGAAAGGCAAGCTGGCGGGCAAGGTGGTGATGATCAGCCCGCCCGGCACCAGCGGTGAGCCCACCAGGCCCGCATTCCGGCGGCTCGACGACAAGGCGATTGCCGAACACGACGACTATGACTTGCCGCACCACGATCCCGGCGCGGCCGACCTTCGGCTCCAGCGCTCCAACTTCCCGCTGGAGCTCAGCCGCTTCCTCAAGGCCTATTTCAACCTCGACAACGGCGGCGGCAAGATCCGCGGGATCTATGCCGAGGGCAACCTGGCGGCCGAAGGCACGCTCGGCAAATGGCTCAAGCCGTTCGCGGCGATGGGCGCGGGCAAAGTGGTGACTGGCAAGACTGGCGGTACCGACCACGTCTTCATGCAGGCGATCGGGCTGCCCGGATACCAGTTCATCCAGGACCCGCTCGACTATGACAGCCGGGTCCACCACACCTCGATCGACACGCTCGATCGCTTGCGCGGCGACGATCTACGCCGGGCCGCAACGGTGATGGCGGCGATGCTGCTGCAAGCCGCCAACAGCGATCGTGACCTGCCGCGCATGCCACTGCCATCGAAGCCGGTGCCAACCGACCCGTTCAAGATCCGCGATCCGGATGAATAGGACGCCGGACAAGGCCTTCCCCCTTGATGGGGGAAGGATACGAAGACTTGGCGACGCAGGAGCCTAGGCGAAGTTGGATGGGGGTGAGCGCGCCGCAAGCGCTTTGCCATACCGAGAGCACACCCCCACCCAACCTGCGCTAGCGAGCAAGCTCGCAAGCTACGGTATCCCTCCCCCAATCAAGGGGGAGGCGACTCACTGGTTGACTTCGCAATGAGTCGCCCTTAACGGCGCACCTTCAATTTCAGCGGCCTGGGGCCGCACCCGAGGAACTTATGAAGATTCGCAACAGCCTCAAGTCGCTCAAGGGCCGCCACCGGGACAACCGCGTGATTCGCCGCCGTGGCCGCACTTACGTGATCAACAAGACCAACCGCCGCTTCAAAGCGCGCCAGGGCTAAGCCCCGGCGGGGTCCGCTCGGCGGGCCCGGTTGAACGCATTGCGGCCCGCCTCCTCCCGGAGCGCGGGCCGAAACCTTTTTGGGCCAAGGGGTTTTCTATGAGCGGGCGAATCGAAGCCGTGGTGTTCGATGTCGGTAATGTGCTGGTCCGCTGGGACCGGCGGCTGCCCTTCGTGAACCACTTCGACGATCCGGCCGAGTTCGATCACTTCATGGACGAAGTGATCCCGCTGTCGTGGCATGCCGAGCACGACGCCGGGCGCCCTGCGGCCGAACTGGTGGCGGAGCGCTCGGCGCTGTTCCCGCATTACGCCCCGCTGATCCATGACTGGTTCGCGCGTTTCAACGAATCTATTCCGGGACCCGTCGAAGGCAGCGAGGATCTGGTCGAGGCGCTGCACGCGCGCGGCGTTCCCCTATACGCGATCACCAATTTCGGCGCCGATACCTGGGCCGGGTTCCGCCCGATCTTCCCCCTGGCCGAGCGGTTTCGCGATATCGTCGTTTCGGGCGTGGAGAAACTGGCCAAGCCCGACCCCGCGATCTACGCGCTCGCCGCCGCCCGGTTCGGCCACGCCCCCGCAGCGATGCTGTTCATCGACGACAGCCTGCCCAACGTCGTGTCCGCCCGCGAATGCGGCTGGCACGCGCATCACTTCGTCGATGCGGATGGTTTGCGTGCCGAACTGGCGGAATTTGGGCTGCTGGCTTGATTGGGCTTCACCCAAAGCACCAAAGAGGTTGCGCTTGCTGCGGAGCCGCTTGATCAATGGACCGTCGCGATTGACGCGGCACTTGAATAGAAAGCCGCGCCTTCGGCGCACCTGACCTCTTCGGTGCTTCGGGTGAACCAAAGAAAGGCCCCCGTTCTGAAAGAACGAGGGCCTGGAGGGGGGCTGTTAAGGTGCCTGGGGTCCGAGGGGGTAAGAGGGGAAACGGACCCTTTCGCGGTCAGGCAGCCGCGTTGCAGCGCTGGAGGTCTTCGGCGCTGAATTCACCCTTCGGGCCGGTGAATGAGGCAAGCTGGCCAAAATTCTTGGCGATCTTGACGCAGACGTTGCGCGGGGCCGAGCCATCGACCGCGCCGCGGCAGGAATCACCTTCGCACTTCCAGATAACGCCGTTGATGACCTTGCTCTTGGGCGCTTCGAGCGCGGCGGTGAGCTTGGCCGAATAGCTGTTGGTGCCGGCCTGCGCCGGTGTGGTGGTGGCCGAGAAGCTGATCACGGTCCCGGCGAGCGCCAGGCCGGCTGCGAGCAGGCTGCGCGAAAGCGATTGTGCGTTGATCGTGTTCATGGTTCTAATCCCTTATCCTGTTGCGCACGCAAGGATCGAAAGGGGTCCTGGGAGGGAGACTCGATTTGCGTTGCTAATCGCTACCTAACCTGATAGGTTTTCAGTTGCAACTAGAAACTGTGCATCGCAGCAAAGATTTTTTTGTGCAACTGGAAGTGCAATTGCGTTAGGCTGCGATCAGGGACACGGGGACGCATACGATGGGTAAACTGACCGAACCGCTGGGTGACATGCAGAACTGCGGGCTTCCCGCGGCGCTGGAGGTGATGGGCGAACGCTGGAGCTTCATGATCCTGCGCGCCGGGTTCAACGGCCTGCACCATTTCGAGGAGTTCCTCACGACGCTGGGGATCGCCCGCAACATCCTGTCGAATCGCCTCGCCCGGCTGGTCGAACACGGCATCATGAAGCGGGAAGCCTTGGCCGAAGACCGCCGCAAGATCGAATACCGCCTGACCGAGAAGGGCCTTGACCTGCTCCCCGCCATGCTCGCGCTGCGCCAGTGGGGCGAAAAGTACGGCGTCGGCGTACCCAGCAACCCGGTGCTGTGCGACGCCCGCGACGGCCACCCGATCGCCGAAATCGCGATCCACGCCCACGACGGGCGGCGGCTGGGCTATTGGGAACTAGAATGGCGCGAGGCAGCCGATATCGGCAAAAGCGCGGCTGAGTATGATGACCAGGCGGTCAAGCCGCAGCTCAACGTCCTGAGGTAGGGCCCCTTACCCAAGCCGGTGGATTGCACTTGCGCGCACCGCCGGCAACCCGCATCGTGCTGTGATGCAGCAAGCAGAAACCGAACTCGCCTCGCGCACCGTGATCGAAGCGATCGCCAAACGCTTGCTGCTGTGTGCCGACTACAACGGCGTCTCGCTGCTCCTCGCCCCGCACCAATTGTACGAGCGCCACGGCGATCTCCACATCGGCGCGATCAACACCGCCAAAGTGTGGAAGGAAGGCGAAGCCCCGCGCCTCGGCAGCTACAAGCTGGCCGGCCTGCGCAACCTGACGCTGACCGCCGATCCGTTCGAGCCGGTGGCTGGACTGGGGCAGGACTTGCCCCGTGAGGGCGACAAGCTGATCCTGGCGGTTTGAGCTAGTTTCGCGGCGCCACCCGCCGATAGCTGAGCGCCTCGGCCACGTGGATCCGCCCTACCCCGTCACTTCCCGCAAGGTCCGCAATCGTCCGCGCCACGCGCAGCATCCGGGTGTAGCCGCGCGCGGAGAGCCGCATCGCTTCGGCGGCCTGCATCAGCAGCTTGCGCCCCGGCTCGTCGGGGGTGGCGTGCCTTTCCAGCAAGTCGCCGTCGAGTTCGGCATTGGTGCGTTTGCCGACCGGGGCCATCCGTTCGGTCTGGACGGCCCGCGCCGCAGCGACGCGGGCGGCGACTTCGGCGCTGCCTTCGGCGGGGGGCGGGAGCGCGAGGTCGGCGGCGCTGACGGGATCGACATCGACATGGAGGTCGATCCGGTCGAGCAGCGGGCCTGAGACTTTGCTCTGGTAATCGGCCGCACAGCGCGGCGCGCGTGAACAGGCCAAGGCCGGATCGCCGAGGTGCCCGCAGCGGCACGGGTTCATCGCCGCGATCAGCTGCACTCTGGCCGGGAAAGTGACATGGGCATTGGCCCGCGCGACATCGACCACCCCGGTTTCGAGCGGCTGGCGCAGCGAATCGAGCACCGCGCGCTGGAATTCGGGCAGCTCATCGAGGAACAGAACGCCGAGGTGCGCCAGGCTGACCTCGCCCGGGCGGACCTTGAGCCCGCCCCCGGTCAGCGCCGCCATCGAGGCCGAATGGTGGGGGCTGCGGAACGGGCGGGTGCGGCTGATCCGGCCTTCCTCCAGCATGCCCGCAACCGATGAAACCATCGACACTTCCAGCGCCTCGGCCGGAGTCAGCGGCGGCAGCACGCCGGGCAGGCAGCTCGCCAGCAATGACTTGCCCGCGCCCGGCGGGCCGATCAGCAGCAGGTTGTGCCCGCCGGCAGCAGCAATCTCCAGCGCGCGCTTGGCCACTTCCTGGCCTTTGACTTGCTTGAGGTCCGGCCCGAAGCCCGGTGCCTCCGCCTCGCCCCTTTGCGGCTGGGCCAGTTGCTGGGTGCCCTTGAGGTGATTGAGCAGGCTGACCAGGTTGGGTGCGGGCACCACCGGCACTCCGCTGGCCCAGGCCGCCTCGCTGCCCTGCACCGCCGGGCAGATCAGCCCGAGGTCCTGCGAGCTGGCATGCAGCGCGGCCAGCAGCACGCCGGGCGAGGCGACGATCCGCCCGTCGAGCGCCAGTTCACCCACGGCCAGGAAGTCGAACAACTGCTCGGCATCGGTCACCCCCATCGCGCCGAGCAGGGCCAGGGCGATCGGCAAGTCATAATGACTGCCTTCCTTGGGCAAGTCGGCGGGAGAGAGGTTGATCGTGATCCGCTTGGGCGGGAGCGAGAGGCCCATGGCGGCCAAGGCAGCGCCGACTCGTTCCTTGCTTTCGTTGACCGCCTTGTCGGGCAGGCCGACCACGTTGAAGCGCGGCAGACCCGGCGCGATCTGGCACTGCACTTCAACGCTGCGCGCC
>Ga0073923_1000004_pt1 | contig 73374 bp, 114 predicted proteins | sample GWRWT4_1June14_FD_70956 | JGI IMG/M metagenome (GOLD analysis project Ga0073923, IMG submission 70956) | Sand microcosm microbial communities from a hyporheic zone in Columbia River, Washington, USA - GW-RW T4_10-June-14 | ecosystem: Engineered > Artificial ecosystem > Sand microcosm >... | reverse complement strand
CAAAGCTATTTTCGTTCTGATTTAGTCCATTTAAGCGCAGACAAGGATTGTATTCGTAAGGGCATAGAAGAATGGGCAAGAGCAAAAAACAATCCATTAGAAGCAGGATATAACGGTTCACAACTTTGTGACGACTTAAAAACTTATACTTATCTAAATCCATTCAATTACCGAAACACAAATATTGGCATTCATTCCAAAGAAATTGAGATCCGCCCTAAACCAACAGGAAATATCGCAACTGTGTTTTGGGCTAAAAAACCTACCAATATTATTGATATTACAACAGGCGAAATCGAGTTTCCTGAAAGTTGTTTTATGTTGTTGTTTGAAAAGGCTTTGAATTATATCTCATACAAAATTGGAGATCAGTCGACTATTAACTCCGTGTCAAATCAGGATATAGCGCAGTTGCTTAGTGTGATTTAGTTTTTTATTAGACGCGTTTTAGTATGTTAACAGGTTCTTTACCGGGTTTAATTAAAATCATATCAACAGCTTTTGCTGCATCAACTTCGGTTTTATATCTTTTTTGCGAATGGTTTGGGTAATTTATTTTCCAATATTCAATTTCATCTACGTGTTCGTGAATAACGTATTTGTATTTTGATTTACTATATTTTGGGCTTATTTTTGCCATACCTTAGTTTTAGTATCTTTATTTTTTAGTGTTAATTGGCGGAAAACAGTCACTAGTAATCTGTGGGTAGTACATGGAATAATAACCTCTTCTGTTTTTAAGAGCTATTCTTTTCGTAAATAAATCATTAAACTCGTCCTCGGTCAAGTCTTTTTTGCCTTCATAGAAAACGTAGTTCTTCCAAAAATAGTAAGGGTTTTTACATTTCTCAACTTCTTCCTGCCAATATTGAAGTGATTTCATTTTTTCAACCGATTCATCGGTATATGGTGGTTTATCGCTCATATCTCTTATTATTTAACCAACCTATCACTTCACAATACAGACATAGATTGCTTTACTTGTAACCAATCCTCTTTATTTAGTTGCAACGAAGCGGAATCTTTGTGATATAAAATAGTTGCATCAATATTTTTTAGAATCTCGTCAACCGCAACTAATCCACATATTTTTGCAGATTCAAACATTAGTGGTTCTTTTTGGAATTGCATTTTAATTACAATCTCTCTTGCTTTTTCTTCGTAATCAGTCATTTCGTTTATTTTATTATTTAGGAAACTCATATCCAAACCTACGCTGACCAAGAGTAAAAAAAACCCCTGATCCGCTTCCTTTCATGTATTCAAGTTTTTGACGAACAATTTGGTTAAATTCATCTTCGGTAAAATCAGGCTTATTCTCATACGAAACGTAGTGCTTCCAATAGTAATACATATCCTTACATTTTTCTATTTCATCTTCTGTTTGGGGTTCATCAAAAACAGCACTTACATTGATTAGGTTTGCGTATCTTTCATATTCCTTATCAAGAGCAACATCTATAGTTGACTTTAATTCACTAAAAGCGCCTTTATTTGATTCGCCAGAAATAAAAACTAATTCGCCATGCGTTTCAGTAAGTCGATTTATGTAGCTATAAAGACCTTTACCCATAAAGTAATTGTGGTTTTTTTTAGCGTCAGGCATGCGTGTTACTTCTTCTTTTTCTATTTTAAAGCCGTCCAATGGGTATTCCTTTTTAAATTCTGCCTCACTCATCGAGTTCATTAAACCCAAAACACCATTACCAAGCCCCGTCCTGCTTCCATACATACCCATTTCCTGTATGTCTTTTTTGGTTCTATGGTTCATTTTCAACCCCGTAATAGCAACAAAATCTGTTCCGTCTAAAAGGATTTCATTTTCCGCTTTAACCCTCGCTAATTCTAATTTTAGTTTTTGGTAACTTGATAGTTTTTTACTCATTGTTTTTCGGTTTATCTTTTTCAGCGCGGCAATCTAATATTGTGTTTACTGCAAAAACCCGTAATTCGTGGTTTGCTCTTTTATCGTTTGGATTTAATTTCTTATACCGCTCAATCAACTCATCCACCTCTCTATTGGAAATTTTATTCATTGTTGGGATTACCCCATCAAAAACATCATCATCACGCAGGGTAAATGCAGAGTCATACAGCTCCACGCTTTCCGAATCGATTTCCTCCAATTCATCTATTCGGCTTTTTAAAGCACGAATAACCTGTGCGGCCGCATAATCATTTACCCATTTCGGGTCAGGCAAAAAAGTCAGCACAACAGCTTCGTTTCTGTTTAAATCGTAAAGAATTCCCTCAACAGGTTGCTTGATAAATTCTGACAGATTCATAACCTGCAATCCCTCAATACCACTAAAAACGATATTGCCTTTTTTGTACTCACTTAAAATTTTCTTTTTCATTTCGTTTTAAATTTTTAAGAAATTTCACCGTCCCAATCGACTGAAATAAAAGGAAGTATTGTCAATTCCATTTGCTTCAATTTATCCTTTTTAGAAACTATTTCAGCCATAGCCATTTCTAAGGTTTCGTGTTCACTTTCCACGCCCGAAACATCTATTCGTTCCAATACATTTCTGTACAAGGTTTTTACTGAACCGTAGCCCTCTTGAATGGTTTTTTGTAAATGTTCAGGCGAAACCATTTCGTAAATTATATACTTCATCTCTTTAACTATTTTAACCCTACAAAACTACAAATTATTTCCATTCGCAAAACATTTAACTATAAAAAACACAATTCTTTTTTAAACTATCTTTGTCAAAAGCGCAGTAAATGACTTATTCATACGTAGCATACGACTTACAGAAGTCACTTAAAAAAACATTTGATGATGCCGATATTACGCTGATTCAGATAGTTTATTGGATTCAGGTAATAGCAAATCGACTTCGGGTTCAGCAATACGTACTGACGAAATCCGATTTATTCATAAGTACATTTCATCCGATACCCGTTTTGAAAGACGATAAAAACCGTAAATACATCGACTTACCTGTTCAGATAATGGACTTACCGAATAATGAGGGTGTTGCATACATTACCTATAATTTTGATACAAATTCATGTCATGGTGATGCGTTTGCTCAAACTTATTTTCAACCCGTAAACACAATGGAGGTTCAGTATTTATACTTAGATGAATACACCAAGCCAAGTCCACAAAACGGATATTTCAGACGAGTTGGTGATAAAGTAAATGGAGTTGCTGTTAATCGAATCTACCTACTTGGAATTGAATGTGTAGAAGTAACAGATGTTGAAATTGCTGTTCGGGCATCATTAGACCCACGAAATATTTGCAGTCTTGAAGATGAAATTCCAATCCCCGATGAACTTATTGATCAATTAATGAAAGAAGTTTTAAGCTTAGGACGATATGTCATGTTAATTCCTGACGAGCGACAAAATGACGGAACAGATGGCACGGTAAATCAAATGCCAAGTCAACCAAGATTCCAAAGACCACAACCAATTGAACCAACTAATACCGAAGAATAATGAACGCATCAGATTTTGTAAGTTGTAATCATGTTATTGCCGAAGTTGTTTCAATTGTGGACGACAAAGCATTCCGTAATGGATTCGCTAAAGGGTGGTATGTTTCTCGTGTTCAAGATGCAATGCAAGAACTTGCTATGGACACGTTTTTTCAGAAGATTCAAAAAGATTGCGAGTTTCCTGATTCATGCCAACTTCCTATGCCTGAAAACGTGTTTAATCCTCGTGAAATATACTTGTATAGCGGAACTCTTTGTAATCCAACAACAACTCAAAATGTTTATTACAAAAGGCTATTCAATAACAACTATGAGGGTGACGGATATACGGCAAAAATAAAGGATGATCAATCAAATCCAGGAGATTTATTTGTGCCTAATCATATTGGTATTTCAGGAGAAACAAAATATTACGCCAATGTACAAAATGGAGTAATCATGTTTAGCCGTGAATGCTTGGCTTATAAATATGTTCGGATAATTTTTAATGGCTTCGGAACTCCTGTTGGTGATATTCCAATTATTCCAAAATTCTTTGAGCAACCCGTAAAAGATTGGGTTAAAATGAAGTTCTACGAAGCGATGAAAGGTCGTCAACCACGTAAGTATAGAAGTTTATGGGCAGATGCTCAAAACGACTTGTACAATAACCAAAGAGGTTCATGGAACAAAGCTAGAAACCGAGTTAAAAAAATGAACAATTTTGAGCGTGAGAGTATGGATGAATATGTTAGTAATGTGTACGCTAAGTAGGGATATTGTTTCGTGTTTTAAGTATTGAATATTCACACTAACGTCGCCAAGTTGCAAAACGTTATGCAACAGTTTCAGAAGCACACTGCAAAGAATGAAATAATCCTTTTTCAAGAGCTTCTTCGTAAGATTTTAATTCTTGTAAATACCATTCGTTATTAATCATTTCTGAATCTAACCATAAATCTCCATCTTGGCATTCTCCACTATTAGCAAACTCAATATCTTTATCGGAAGGAAGTTTATGTAAAACATATTTCCAAAATCCTCTTTCATAAATTATTTGAACGTGAATTTTATGTTTTTCACGAAGCCATTTTTGTAAGTTGTTTTTAGTAATTATTGTACAATATCCATCGTATAAGTTCCAATTTTCACAACTATCATCATAATCAGGTTGCCCCTCTTCTTGTTCTTTGAAATAATTTGATTCTAAATCAAGTCCTTTTTTTTTTGCTAATAAAGCAGTTTTGTAATCAATAGGTTCTTCCATCTTGTGTCGTTGTTAAAAACCGTTGCAAAACGTTAGGCGCAAGGCTACGGAACTACTCCTTATGACCTCTACCACTCCACCCTTCTCCATTTGCAACTACTCTCCCAGATAGGTCAACATACATTGAACCTTCTTTTATTTGCTCGCCATTTACCCTAATAGTTGCTGCACCATCAATAAAAACATTGTGAGCCATTAAGTAAGCGTAAATCGCAGTTGCAACTTCATTACCTGTTAAATCAATCTGAACACCTGTTCCGTATTCTGTTTTTCCTTTTCCAAATGATATATTCATCGTTTTTAAATTAAATTTAGTGCTGATAATCCACCCAACACATAATAGCGCATAAAAATTTTCTGTAAAACTACATAATTATTTCTAATCACCAAACAATTAACCCAAAATAACACGCATTATTTTTAAGTAATTTTGTTTCAAATCATTATCCATGAGTAGAAAGCATCATAAAATAGACCAAAAAACATACGAGAAAGGTGTTTTCTCTGACATGAATAAGGAAATACTTGGCAGTCAAACAGGGGTTCATGTAGATGCTTTGAATATGCGATCTATGCCAATGGACGGAAATAACCTCGCTAAAAAGAAAATCAAAGGCGAAGTAAGTAAACATCCGAACATTAATAACAGATGCTCTATATCGCCACCATACATCGCTTTAAGTGAAACGTATGAATGTATGCTGACCTTAGAAATTCAGCAACACATAATCGAAATTTGGGCAAGCACATCGCCTGAAACAAATCCACCGCTTATCCGAGTTGATGGAAAAATTGTTTTAATGAGCGCAGATTTTCCAATTGACATAGAACACCCATTACAGTACGATAAAAACGAAAATTGTAATGGAGGGGAGTTTTACATCACAAACAACAATACCGAGCCAATTGTTTTATCGCTGAAAGACTTAATGCTTAATTCTGCAATGACTTATGGAACAGAAGTAGGCGAATGTACTATAAAATATTTTGAAGGCTTTATGTTGGATGAATACACAATTAATGTTTTTTCATCTATTTACAAGCCACGATTCATAAAACAAACAGATGATACAGTTGGTTTTGATGCTATAATCGGTGTAGCTGGACTTGCTATTGGGTATTATTCATATTCCTATCGATATGCAACAAAAGACGGTGATAGAACTATATTTTCACCAATCACAGAGCAAATACCTGTTACACGAAGCAACTCAACGCAATTTTCACCTGTATTCCCGAATTTAAGAACATTTGGAGGCGACCCAAATTTAACATCTCCAAGTAATTATGGGAATCACATACGATTGAGGTATGAAAACTTTACCAACTTTGATTTTATTGAGGTAAGGCGGGATTCATGGTACAATGGTGATGGAATTGGAAGCGAACCTATATCTGAAATTATAGGGTCAATTGACATAGATCAAGGTATTGGAATACTTAATGTTCTTGATCGATGCTCACCAACCGAAGCGCAAGAGATTTTACTTCTCGAAGAAGTGGCAGACCAATTTTCTGTTATCAATAATGCTAAATCAATCAGATATTATAATGAAACATTGTATCTTGCTAATATTACATACGAATCCAAAAACGTTGATAATTTAGTTGAATTTGTCGATGAACCAAACTTGGTTTTTCCGACTATTCAAAAAATCGGGCTTCAAGGGCATAAACACATTTATAATGCAACGTACCACAAATCAGAAATGAGAGGTGAAAAAAAAGGATTTGCCTTAGTTGTTTACGATAAGGCAGGAAATATGTCATTCGCAAAATCTATAACAGGAGCAGAAAATTTTCAATTTCCAAACAGAAGAGATTTAGTTTCAGCAGAAACAAAAGGAACTTCTTATTTTGGGCTTGTAACAGCAGCCTCTACGGAGATAGGAACAGTAGATGAAACACATGAAATTTTTGATCATGTAAACGCAGTTGCAAAAGGTGGGGATATGAAGTATAATATTTTAAATGCAGGAGGTGGAGACCCTGGATATTTTGCATTAAACCCTACTTCATCATCCGATACTGTGGGCGATTTTGTTCGTCCAAACACCTCTGTTTATCAAAGAAAACAATTTAATGCGTTTGACAGCAATTACGATCCTCAATGTTTTGGATTAAACAGCTACTCAATGGGTGTTGCTTTTAAAGGTATTACAAACGTTCCTAGTTGGGTAAGTGGATTTAGTGTTGTTCAAACCGAACCCGCTGGTCGTGTTGTTGGTCAAGGACTTGGTTTTTATAATTTAATTAGTGCTGGCAATGGTATTGGTGATAACGCAGGAAAACAAGTTGATAGCATTATTATTTATTTCCCAGACCTTGATGAAAATACAGGTATAAACACGTCTGTTGTTGAAGAACTTTTAGACCCTACAATAGCATCAACAAGCTATGAAATTCAATTGGTTTCACCTCTTGGATTTTTTACAGAAGTATATTCGTTTTTAAACGGAGGTCTCGCATTAGATGATTCGCAGAAAAAAGGAGTTGACATGGTTGCTTATTGCAGGATTCTTTATGATGCAGGATTAATAAACCCAACAGAATCAGATGTTGGAAATGGCGGAAATGTTGATTTCGGAACATGGAGGGGAGGAAGTCAAAACACATCGTTATTTGGTGGTGTTGACGGAGGAAATGTATCAATACCAATAGTTAGTATAACGGAAATAGTAACAGAATCAGGGAACGGAAAATATTTTTCCATCAACTTAGGCGTGAGTATTTACACCGAAGCTTATACGGGTGGCGCAAAGGATTCAGAAGATGCAGCAACAAAAAGATGGCATGAGCCTGTTTATGCGGTTAATCTTATTCGTAAAAACGCAGATATAATTAATAACATTACAACGCAATATAAGTATGGTGGCGACTTTACAAAAATAAAATCACTCATAGGTGTTGGTACTGGATTTTCTTTAGGATTACCATTGGTTTCTGAAAGATGGGAAGATTGTATTCAATCTATATCAGGAGAGGTTAATAATGACTATTCTGCTCTCGAAAGATTTGTGTCAATTCGTGACAACCTTGGGATTGAAAGATTGTGGTTAAATGTAACGAAAAAAACAAACGCAAACATAATTACCATTTTAACTGATATTGAAAATAATGGGTTTTTTATCACCACAGATGCTTCAGGTAGTTATAATATTTATGGGGTTTATAAATCAATTCAAACAGTAGAAGATTTAAACCCGTTGTTTACTTTGATTTTTGAAGATTTAATTCTTGGTGCGTTTTCTATAAACTCAATGATCCCACAATTAAACAATGAAGTCTATGTGAAGTATGATAACCGAATACCTGTTAGGGTTTTTGGTGGGGAGACGTGGATAAATGAATCTGTATGGACTGTCAAAGATAATGTATATGATACTTTTGGAGACCCTGAAGCTGGAAGTGATTTCAGAATTGATATTCCGTTTCCATATCAAGGGTATGAGTTGTCTAATGATATGCGAATAATTAGGGATTGTAACGGCATCGATAAGATACAAACAAATAAAAGCTTCTCCTTTGATCCTGATGGGTTTTCACCTGCCCAAATAAGACAATTAATGCTGATGTGGACGGCAGAAACAAGAATAAACTTAAGTTTTGGTTTCAATGATGAAAGTACGCTTGCTAATATAGATCAATTCTTTCCGTTAAAAAATTACGTTCCTCGTCCTTATAAATGGAGCGCAGGAAACGAAGATGATGCCCCTGCTTTTATTTCAAGTAATAATTTGTATAGTCAGTATTTTGATGATTATGGGTATGAATGGAATCTTTGGATTTATGGAGGATTTAGATTTCGTCCACAAACAAATATTGACTATTCAAAATCACAAACAACATTACTTATCACATCAGTACCTACCGTTGGGTTTATCGAGCAAACTGATTTTTGTACTCGTATTGCATTTAGCTTACGCAGACCAATTAACGCACAAAACACACCAACAGTTCGTACTTTTCCAGCAAATAATATTTTTGATATTTCAGACGATACAGGAGAAATTAAGTTTTTATGGTCTGCACTTTCATCCGACAAAGGAAATAATCTTTATGCCATAACTGATAGTGGAATATGCTTATTAATGATAGATAAGCGTGTGATAAGTGAAATAAACGCTAATGAACTCGCAACGGTTGGCTCGGATATTGGCGGTATTTTAAATCAATATTGGATAGACAAAAATGTAGGCATGAGTGATGAAATGTGGCGTTCATGGGCTGAATATTCAAGCACTTTGTTTTTTGCTAATCGTCAAGGTATATTTATGTTTTCCGATAACTCCGTAAAAGATGTTTCAGATACAGGGTTTAAGGAAATGTTTATCGAAAGAATATTACCTTATATTCAAGATGGGTATGGAAGTAAAATGTGTGGTGCTTTTAATTTAAAAAACAAGGAGTACATTTTAAACCTTGATAAATCAGCTATACCGACTAATACACAAGGATATTCTTTAATTCCACAGTCAATTATCTATGGGATTACTCAAAGCTTTTTGCAATGCCGAAGCTCATACGACTATGATAAGTATTTGCAGATCGATAATAAATTGTATGGAATGAAAAACCTTGTTACATACGAACTTGGTATCGGAAATCTACTTTCAGGCGAACCGATTGTATCAGAATTAACGGGTATTAGTGATGCAGAGATTTATTTTGATAAAGAGTTTGTTCGGATTCGTGTAAACAGTAATTCTAAGCCCGAACAGATTGAGTTTTTTGATTCATACGAACAATATTTAACAAGCGTTCCATCATCAATTGTTGATAGCGTTGCTCTTGAATATGCCATTAAAGACTACTTCGGGTATGAATGTTATGTACCAAGAAAAGCACTTTCTCCATTCAATAGACAACAGGGTAGGGTAGTTCTATTTAACATAATAAGTTCGGAGGATGAAGGTTTTTTGGTTTCCAGTACAGGGGTTCAGTATAAGAATTTGAAGTAAAAAAGTTTTCTAAGCACTAAACAAATCTGATCAAAAATATTACTTTAATATTTATTAGTACCTTTGAATCAAATTACAAAATCATGGCAGACGGAGTAGGAATGGCAGCGGCATCAGGCGCAGGAGCAGGAGCAGTAAAAGGGGCGAGTATAGGCGCAGTATTAGGTTCGGTTGTTCCTGGCGTTGGAAATGTTGTTGGTGGTGCGGTTGGAGCGACAGCGGGTGCGATTATCGGGGGTATTAATTCGGGTGCAAAACGAAACCAAGCTAATAAAGCTATGGATGCGATTCAACAAGAAGACCCCGAAGAAAGAGCGTTACAAAGATTTTTTGCTCGAAGAAAACGAGCTTACATGACAGGAACAGCGGACAATCTTGATCGAGCAGGATTAAGACAAGGTTTTAAAGGTGGGATTACGAACGCCTTTAAATACGGAGCAACTGTTCGTGGATTGAATCAACTTTCTCAAATGTACCAACAAGGAGTTTCAGGATTAAATGCACAAGGTATTCAGGGTGCATTACAGTATGGATCACAAGAAACGGCATTAACAACCGACATAGCACAACGCAGACTTGAAGTATCACTACTTAGGTTTAGTCAAAAATCAGCCGAGGCAGCACAACAAACCACCGAAGACAAGCAAAACACAGGTGTTGGATTGATGAAAGTTTTTGATGAAATGGGAAAATCAGGCGCAACCATGAAAGCGCCTTCTGCCCCAACCACAACATCAAGTACATCAGATACAGGATTAAAACAAGTAATGACACCAAGTGGCGATCCGTTTTTAGGAAGTGGTGGAACAAACACATATAGTTTTTAAAGAAAAGGTATGGCTAATAATAGCAAAATGAAAGGTTTGTTGGATGCTATTTCTAAGCCAACAACGTTCAATCAAAATCAATTTACTCCCGATGTAACCGAGTTTACACAGACAGATGATGGATTAGTAAATCCGCAACATCATCTTATTGAGAGTACGATAGGACAAGCTAAAACGCCTGATGAAGTTCAACAAGTAATTCAAGGCGCACAAACGCTTGGCGACCTCACAAATACAGCCAAAGACCAAATCAAACAAGAAAGAACTATTCTTAAAGCAGGTGCTTTTTCAAATTTAAACCTCACACCCACCAACCAAGGGCAACCACAGTTTACCACAGACCAATTAGATATGGGATTGCAAAACACGATGATGCAATATCCACCCGAACAACGACAAAGAATTATTGATGCCTTTACGCAACAACAGTTGGATGAAAAAAGAAGCGCATCAGAACCAGCAATCGAAGCTCTAGGTGTTCAGCAATACTTTCCCTCACTTGGAAACGATAATATTCGAGTAGGTGGTTATTCAGGTAAAAAGATAGGTAATGTAGATATTTTTGTTGCTAAAGGCGGTCAACTTCCTTTTGGATTACGTGATGCACGTAAAAGAGCTGTTCAAGCAGCAGCTAAAGAAAAAGCTGCAATTGCTCAAAAAGTATCACAATTAAATATTGATACAGCACCACAATACCAAGCACAATTAAGTGATATGGTTATGGGTGTTGGTGATTACTATTTAAAAGCTGCAAATTACGACTATTCCGAATTAGCTAACGGCAAATCTGAATTGAGCCGTGAATACTTTAAATCCGTAACAAAACTACAAAACCAAGCAAAGGAAATTACATACGTTGATACGATTGCTCAAAAACTTCAAAAAGACCTCATGGACGGTAGAAAACTTCCATCTGAATCAATCACATTGCTAAGTGAGTGGCAAACAGGAAAATTGAATTTGGAGGACTTTTTAAAAGAGGGCGGTAAATTTCCACAGATTGCTGAAAAAATGAAGTCTTACGATAACATTACTAAAAGAAGTGATGAATTAGCAGATCAAATAAAAGAAACAGGGTTAACCATTCGTCCGCTTAACCCAAATAAAATGACCACCGACTCAAACTATATAACCAACGCTAATAAAGCCTTTAAATATAGCAAGGGATCAGGGTATGATAAATATATGTCTGTAATGGCTACTTATTTTGATACCGAAGATTTGAAGAAGTTAGTTGATAACGAATGGGAAAATAATAATTTTTACCGTGGATATTCTGACAAAGAAAACGATGAAATGAAAGCGCAATTTGCTGAATTATTAGTTTCAAAAATTGGATCAAAAGTAGAGGTAAAACAAGATACGGTTGCTAATGATGATTTGGAACGTGCTAAATTTGGATGGGAGAAATTCAAAGATGAAAGGGATTCAAAACAGTTCTATAATACAGTAAACGAAGCATCAACAGAAGCATCGAGTAGCGCAGTTGAACGCATCAAGTCAATAGGTACAAGCGCAACAACCGAACAAAAAACTAAAATTATTCGAGAAGAATATTCAAAACGAGGACTTACACCTCGCACAGATAGAAACGGGAAACCTGTACTTGGATTTGAAACATACGACTTAAATAAAGTCACAGGCAAGCCGTCCGATCAAACAAGAATAATGGGCGGTGATTCAAGAACCGCATTCGTTTATGTTGTTGGTAAAAATGGAACTAAAAAATCTGTACCGCTTAACTATTTATCGGAACACTACAATGAATTAAAAAAAGAAGATGGTACAAGCTTTACTAAGCAAGACCGTGACGATGCTACACAAATTTTGAACAATCAAAACATTTCTATTTACATGGAGGATAGATATGGTTATGATGCCAAACTTGACACAGATAAAAACGTATATACACCAATAGACAGGGCTAATCTTAATGGTAATAGTTCGGTTCATAACATGGTTGGAACTTCGGGAAGCGTGTTCTTTGACCAAGGGGTTAAAGAAAAAGGAACAGATGCAACAAAACAAAGAAAATCCTCATTCAAAGTTCATTTAATCACCGATAATTCAAGCGAAGTAGGTCAATCAATACTTGGTGTTGGTGAAGAATCAAAAACAAATCAATTAAATAAAGTTCCTGAATAGTTTGGTAATTAGAAATTAATTTGTATGTTTGCAATGTATTTGTTTTTATGATTTAATTTTTTTAAATTAATAAAAATTGTTAGGTAAAAAAGTCCGATCTTGCATGAGGTCGGATTTTTCTTTTAATTTCTAAACTTAATAGTTTTGTATCTTTACACTAAAAATTTACAAGCATGGCAAAGTTACAGGTTATGGAAACCCAAACAGCAGGAGAAGGGCAAACACTACAACAACAAGATACCACGGTACAAGCACCTCTACCAATAAACATAACACCTGCTTCGGAAGCACCAATTGACACAACTCAAACACCACCTATTGTTGCTACTGTTCCAACGGAGCAAGAGGCAGCAAGAACCGAATTACCACCAATTCCACAAGCGATTCCGCAGACGGTTGACCCTGATAGTATCGCAGGTGATATACAGTCAATTTCTGACATTAACGTAGAAAGTGATCCACAACAAGCAATAGAAAACCCGATAGATGATCAAGAAGATGATTTTTCGATTCCTGCTTCTTCGGTTTTAGGTAATCCGTCCGAGATTGAAGATAGCTTTTCTATGCCCGCTGAATCTGTTATAGGGAGCGCATCAAATCCAATAAACACAACCACTACAAAACCTATAATTCAACCTAAAAAAATTGAGCAAAAATTACCAAGCATAGAAAAAAAGATTTATTCATATCCTGATAAGCCTGAAAACGAATACAGAATTACAAATGGCGTTTGGCAGAAAAAGAAAAAAGGAATAGATAGTGAATGGTTTAGTGTTGAAAATCAAGGATCGGTTGATGCACTAAACAAACTTCACAAAACACAAGCAAAGCCATTTAACGGCAGTTATTCCTATACAGATGAAAATGGTAAGCAAAATAAATATGAGTACCGTAGAACAAATGATTTATGGGAAAAACGAGAAAAAGGAAATGATGAATCATTTTATCCAGTAACAAATATTGGTTCAATTTCTGCCCTTGACCGACAATGGGGAACAAAAACCAAAAAACCAACAGATGAAACGGCTAAAAATATAACCACTTCGGCAAAAATATTGACTCAATCAGGGCTTGGTGTTCCAACACGAGGTTTTGCACAAGCGCAAAGCTTTTATTCAGACGGTACACCTGTAATTGATCGCAGTAATGTGGCTCAAACTTTATTTTCTACCCCAAGACAAAAAGGGCTTGAAATTGAACTACCTGATTCAGGTACTGATAAATTTTACTTTGAACAAAGGTTAGGTGAAGTAGATCAAGCTAGACAACTACAACTTAATTCAGCACGAACACCCCAACAAATAAAACAAGTAAACGACACTTTTGACAAGGAGCAAAATAAGATTCTAGGTTATCAAAACTCAATTGGAAAAAACACAATTGAATTTCCTGTACCAACAAAAGAAACGCCCAAACAAAAGTTTGATGAAGCAATGGAAAAATCACTTGGATTTCATGTTTCTCAAAAAGGAAAAGACCCAATAACTCTTGAATATGAAAAACAACAAGCAACAAAAGAACTATCTAAATTAATCAATGAAACTGATTACGTTTCTACATTTCTTCCTGAAGCTAAAAATTTTACTGAAAAGAATTTAGGGGAGTGGTTTAAATCCGAGGGGGTAATTTTAAGCCCTGATCAACAGGGTCAACTTGGAGATTATCAATCCGAAGTGAAATCCTTGCTTAAAGACCCTATTACAAATAAAAAAAGGATTACTGAAAAAATTGATGAAAGCAAAAAATTTATTGAAAAATCCCAACGGATCAACAATAATATAAACGAAGCCAATGGAAAAGGAATTAGTTTAGATGAATTAATGGTTGAACACAAAACAAGATCAATCAACTCTAAAATTGCAAAGGGAAGTTCATCTAATGCAACAGATAATTTTGAGCAAGTAAAACAGAAGTTTGACATCCAACTTTCGATGTATAATTTCATGAAGGAATACATTGATAGGGGTAAAATCAAGGTTGGCGAAAACGGACAAGTTGAAATAAACATTACTGACCCAAAAGAATTGAAGTTTGTAAACACGAAATTAGCAGGTTTTCAAGGTCAAATACAAGCACTTGAAGAATCGACTTACAATAGTGTAAATGACGAAGTTATTGGGGTTGAAGATAAGATTCGTAGATATAACACCACTATTAACAGGATGAAAGAACGTGTTGATAATATGGAGTACGATATATCAAAAGGCGAAAGTATTTTAGATGTTTTCAACCTTACACCACAAATAAAAGAAGCAGAAAACAAGCGTGATTATTTGGTTTCCGAAAGAGATAAATTAAAAGGAAACTCACGAAATTTCTTTCTTACCGAACCACAAGAAACAGCGAAAACCGTTTCTGAATTTTCCACACCAACTACAAAAGCTATTTGGCGAAGTATTCCAAAAAATCTTACTCCAAAACAGCAGTTTGATATGTTTTATACTGAACTTGAAAAAGACACTAAAGAATTTGGAAAAGCAAATGGAGTTGATGAAAGTATTCTTGATAAATACGGTCAGCGTGTGCGTGATGCGTTCGATATTGAAGCATTAGGATTGTCGCTTTCAAAGGAAGAAAAAGAGTATTTCAAACGGGTAAAAACACTCCATTCACTTCAATCATTGTACTATAATAATGACCTTGGATTTACAAAGGAAAGCGGTGGTTTTTGGGAATCATTTACTAATGGACTAGCTAAAGGACTAAAACCAAGTACATCAGAAGCAGAGGGATATTTAAGCCAAACGGAAGCTGCAAAAGTTATCAAACAAACAATCGAAAGTGAGGGTTTTGATAAAGCAGATGTAGTGGCAGCAACTAAGTTAAACGACCTCAAAAAACGTGGTGAAACTTCATGGGCATCATTGGAGGGATTCGGAGAAATGACAGGACAAACCGCAGCAATCGTAGGTCAAATTGTTGTTTCCGCACCTGCACTTGGCGCACCAATGGGATTACTCAAAGGAGGTGTTAGGCTTGTTGGATTGATTGACAAAGCACAAGACACACAGAAAATCATTAAAGGAATCGAAACCACTACAAAAGCATTTGACGATTACCTTTTCAATTCTACCAAAACGGGTAGATTCATTAAGCAACCGATTGAGCAAGGTTTACAATTTGAAATCGCAGGAGAAGTATTTAATGACCCGAATAATGAACTTCAATTCTTACAGGGTTTTGTTGGCACACTTGGGGCAAACTCACTTATCAAATTGTATGGAACTACAAAAAAAGCACTTGGACTTACTCAATCTATTTTTGGAGAAAGCACACCAAAAGCCGTTTCTGTTTTTCAGCAAATTGTTGCTCGTGGGTCAGGTGAAGTTACCGAAGAAAGCTTACAGGAACTCACTTCAATCTATAACGATGAATTACGTACCCGTGGATTTTGGGATGAAGTAGGTGAGAGATATGGAAACATGGATAATGTAATGCAACTTGTGGTTTCATCGTTCATTATGGGTGGTGCGTTCGGACTTGCTACACCACAATCGTCACAGGATATTTACGATGATTTACCGAAAGAAAAACAAGCCGTTGTGGATAATGTAGTTCAAGAGGTAATGGACGATGTTATGGATGCTAATATTGAAGCTGATGAAGTTGCAAAAGATGTGTCTGAAAAAATAATCATTCAGGAAGAAATTAATAAAACTGCCACAAAAGTAGGTTCAGAAGTCGGCGGTAAAAGTAAGACCGAAAAAGTTGAACCTATCGGAAAACCCGAACAGTTGGATGAAAAACAAACAATAATTGAAAATGGAAAAACAGAAAACAAAGGAGCAAGTGATCTTGGAGATAGCGGCTCAAATCAAGAAGCAAAGGGAAAAAGAATTGCAATTGAGCAAATAAAAAATCCCACAGCCAAAGAAGCGGTACAGAAAGATGTGTTTACTCCTGAAGAAAAAACTATGCAGTATTTCATCGGAGGGGGTAAAATTAATTCGTCTGTAATTGAATCTATTTATGGGAACAAAAAGGATAAACCAACTAAAGGTGAAATTCATTCCCGAATTGGGTTAATGAACAATAAGTCAGGTCAAACAATTGAGGGGCTTGCTGATTTATTATGGAATCAAAATAAAGATGCCTTACCTCAATTTGATAGTACTGATTATCGAAACGCAATTGAATCCGTTGTAAGCCAAAATTTAGGCACAAGGTCAATGATAGATTCGGTTTCTAAGCAAGTGAGCGAGGAAGATTACTATGTTCAAAAATATGGTGAAATTGGAGAATTACAGCCTGAATTTATTGATGAAGCAGAAACCTTTTTCGATGCGTTATCCGATGAAGAAAAACAGTCTTATTTTGACCAAGAGCAAATTTCAGAAGAAGCCTTTATCGGTCAGTATGAAAGGGCTGATGCGGTTGAAGAAAAATCAGTTGTTAAGGATTCCTTGATAACTGAATCAACTGATGCAAAAAACACAACAATTAAACAAAACACTAAATTCACCGAAGTAAAATCACTCATTGAAAAAATCCCTGCCGAATTTAAAGGTGACGAGGATATTACGCAGTTCACGGTAAATCAGCAAACAGGAAAACCAATAGCCACCGAGTTAAAAGAATTATTCGATAAAGGCGAAATTACCGAGGACGAATACTTGGCTGAAAAATACAACTTGGATTCAGCTAAACAAAGATATACCACCGCAGGACAGGTAAAACTTCGTGAGGTAGAAGCTAAATCGAAAGGTGAATCCGTAAAAACCACAAAGCCACAAATAGACCTTGAAGAAGTTGTTTCAGAGCCTTACGGTTGGGAGGATGATTCTGATGTTTATATGAATCCGCAGTCAACGCAAAGACGAGGTGAAGCACCAAGGTTTATGAATAAAGTTCAGGAATTACTTGGAGAAAACTTTAAAAATATTGACGTTCAAACCGATAGAGGCGCATTCGTTTCCAATGCAAAACGACTTGGTAAAGACCCAAAAATAGCAGCTTTTGTTGATAGTAAAACAGGAACGATTTACCTTAATCCTGACAAAGCAAATGAGAATACAGCAATTGAGGAATATGCTCATATTTGGATGGATTTAGCCGAACAAGTGGATTCAAGTATTCTCGAAAAAGGAAAATCATTAATTGAAAATTCCGAGGCAGGGAAAGCGTACATTGATGAAGTGATGAACGACAAGGGGTATTCCGATATCCACAGTAATAAAACCGCAGTACAAAAAGAAGCGTTGGCTAAAATGATCTCCGATAGAGGCTACAAAATAGTAAACGATAAAAACGACAAACCATTGCGTACTTGGTTAAAAGATTTTTGGAGAGCAATCGCTAAAAAACTTGGATTGGTAAGCGGTAAAATAAATACCAACACCGATACGCTTGAACAATACGTTGATAAAATTGCTCGTGAATTGCTTAATGGAAAATCAGTCAGTAATATGACAAAAGAGCAATTTGCACAGATTTACGATAAAACAAAAACTCCACAATTAAAAATTGAACAGGGTATTTTAAGCGAATTAGGTAATGCCGATAAATTGAGGATTTGGTTTAGAGATAAATTGATCCCACTTAGCCGAGGGGCAAATAAAGCTATTGTTGAGCAAGTCCAAAAAACACAAGGATTAGTTTCTAAGGTGAATAAAAAAGGTGAGTTTATATTGAAAGACCTCAAAAAAGGCTTGGATAATTATCTTAATGCGATTGGTGATACTTCAATAGAAACACGTAAGGCAACACTTGAAAACGTACAAAAAGCATTAACAGATGTTAAATTTAGATCCGAGTTTTTTGCCGATCCGAACGTAGAAGAGTATTTGCAGAATCCCATTCAAAATATGCGAAACATGGTTACAAGTCTTTCAAGATTATTGAGGGCTTCGGGTATTGTTTCAAAGGATTCTGATTTGATAGTTACCATGACGGCAAACATGGATATTTACCTTAATAAAAGCTACAAAGCCCGAACAGTAGGTGGATATGATTGGAAGAAATCATTGACCCCGCAGCAAGTTGAAATGGCTTACGATTGGGTGAATAAAAAAGTAAATGTAGCAAGGTCGGTTAAATACAAAAAAAGCAAGGAAGGAAGTAAAAACGTATATGAAATATCATTTTTAAGTCCGTTAGGTGTAGAATCCCAAACACTCAAATTTGATGGTAAAAAGGAAATGCAAAACTACATTGACCAATTAACTTATGTCGGTCTTGATAGCCCTGTAATTGAGAGGGTAGATACAATATTTAGTGATTCAGAGGGTACGCATGCATTCGGTAATAATATTTCAATGCAGAGTGCAGGGGTAAATCTTCCTGTAATGACTACCGAACAAATAAATGCGTTTCTCGATGAAATGACTTCGGTTGAAGAAGAAAAAACAACGGATTTATACACTAAAAACGGTCTTACGAAAACACAAGCGAGTGCTTTTATGAAAAAGACTGAAATGGATGCTGAATACGATATGATCATGGGCGCAGTAACCGACCCAATGATTAACTTCGCAAAAACCATTGTGAAACAGGCTGATATTTTATACAAAACACAGCTTGAAAAAACAATACTCAAAGATGCGCCACACTTATTTAGTGGTACGCAAACCGCTACAAATTCGATAAAGATTCCAAAAAGTCAATCGTTGAATTTAGGTGAAAAATGGACTACTCCAGAATTTTACAATTTTATGTTTGCAGCCGGACAACGCAGATTTTTCAGTTCAGCACACAAAGGATTAGGAGAAACCGATAAACTTCCATTCGGAATTGAAATGCTGAATAATAAACAAGGCAACGCTTTACTTTCTGCCTTGACTTTCTTATCAGCAGCAACTAAGAAAAATCTTACCGTTCGATCCCCTAGTTCAAATGCAAGAAACGTTTTAGGTGCTTTTGAGGCAATGATAAAAATGGGTGAATTTCCGAGTTTCAATGCGAAAAAAGGCGTAAAAACAGCAGGTGCTTTGCGCGAGGATTTCGATATGGGATTCACAGGTAAAAAGATATTTGGTAGAAAATTTGTACCAAAAACAGATGCGGTAGCGGGGTATATGTACAATGCCGTTACAACACTTGTTACGTCTTTTGCTGAAATGACCGCAAACAATAAAACAGCAAACAGAAAATTGATACAAGAACTCGTACAACAACGTATTTTAAACACTTCCCTTGATGCGAATCTTATCAATGATATGTCAAAGGTTTATACTAAAGAGGGTGAAATAGACAAAGCATTCGTTGACGGGGTAATGAACTCGATCAATCAGCGGTACAAAAAGTTCTCTGATTCTGAAAATAAATCCTACCAGTTCTCTGATAATATTCCAAAGGCATTAGCTTATTTGTCACTTAAAAACAAGTATGCCCAAACCTACGGAAACTTATTTCGTAAGCAAGGAATGAGCGAAACAATGGTTCAGCAGAAAATTAAAGAAATGGCAAGTAGTGCAGTAAGAAACCAAATGCCAAACTACGAAATGACACCTGAATTAGTCCGTGAAATTTCAAAAAACCCATTCATCGGAACGTTTGTTATGTTTGGTTTTTCATCTATGCGGAATGATGTTCAGATTTTAAAAAATATCGGTGAACTGATTCGAGATAAAAAAGAAATGAAATCGGCAGGGCTTGATGTTGAAGTTGGTAAAATGAATGAGATAATCGCTAAAAAACTAGCGGGGTTTGCAATGGTAAATACATTCACTCAAGCACTTGTTAAATACGCACCAAAGATTCTTATAGGGCTTGGAATAATCGGTTCAATGAAAGATTGGGGCGATGATGAAGATGAGGCATTAAGAAGTCTTGCTTCGGATTACCGTAAATACAATTCGCTTTTAGTAACTGGAGGCGATGGAAAAAGCACCGTCCAATACATCGACTTATCAAACATTGACGTTCAAAATCAATGGCAAAAATTATACATAGCAAGCAAAGAAGATGGTTTTTCAGCAGGACTTGGAACGATTTTAGAGCCGTATAGTTCGGGTGATATTGGGTTAAATATTCTCATTGATATTTACAACGGTGAAAGCGAGTATGGAAAATCCATTGGTAAAGGCGAAAACATGGGGGTAAACGCTTTAAAAGGTGCTGGATATTTCCTAAACGAAATGACCCGAAATAGCATCATCGGACAGGCTGAAAAAATGAAAAAAGGCTTCTTCAATGAAAAAAGCGAGTATGAGCAGTTTACATTACAAAACGAAATGAGTTCATGGTTTTTAGGTTTGAAAACTAAAACTATTGATATTCCAAAATCATTTAAATCTAAAATGAGGTCGGTTTCTTTTCAGATTCAAAAATCAAATGATGAACTTAAAAAATACATTAGTCAAGGAGATAGTGAATTTTCAGTTGACAATGAAAAAGAAGCTGTGATCAATACAATTAATGAATCCGTAAAAAAAGCCTCTGAAATGGTTTATTCCATGCGAAAATTGAATTATTCACCCGAAGAAATTGGAACGTTGCTTGAATTTACTAAGGCAGATGCGAACGGAGTTGAAAGACGACAAATTCCTGATTACATTGTTGATAAATTACTTAACGGAGAAAAATTTGAATTGGATGAAAAAGGTGATATTTTAAAACCTGACCGTAGGAAAAATGGAAATTCCGATTCATTTAGTTTTGACTTTGGTGGGTTTTAATTGTTTTTTTTGTCACATATTTAATGAATAATTGTGACAGATTGTTTCTTTTTTTTGTTAGGATAATTATGTAGCCGAACTTACTTTTTGTTAGATTGAGGATTTGAGCAAAGGTGATGAAAATCAAGTTATACCCCTACCCCTAAAAGAAGTATAACCTGATTAATCACCATGAAAAACTTACTTCCCGTTGAGACGTCGGTCATCGCTTTTGGCTGATAAGGCACACAAGTTTTAGAAAGTACTACTTATCATTTAAGATTGATTATTTTATTTGTGTTGTCTGCAAGCAATAGAACTAATACACCTGCCCAAGACTTTTTTCGTCTCCGTACCACGCTTATATACTATTTTGCCTTTTATCGGGTCGGTAACAATCTAAAATAAAAAAGACCCCAAGTCTAAGCAACGACTATAAGGGGTCTTAATTTCTTCCTATGGAAAGGAAAATAACTTCTTTGTGTTGTTGCTTAGACACAGCAAACATACGAATATTTTTTATTTCAAAGCAACTTTTTGATAAAATTTATTTTTGAGCAACTAATTTTTGGTATTCGATATACAGTTTTATGTATTCTGCCTCATATATTGCTCTTATGTCTCCCAGTCCATTTCGGCACACAACCGATGAATCAGGGAAAATATCAGGGCTAAAACTTGCTGTACCACTCCAAAATATCCTAAGTTCTTTTTGTTCTTTAGTGCTGTTATTCTCAACCATCACTTTGTATGGGTGATTATTGGTTTCGTCATTAATCAAGCAAGATAATGCTTGTGGGGATCTAATTCCATTCTCTAATATTTCAGGTTCTTTCTTATACTCCTTATCAAACTCATAAGCCGACAGCATGATGCTTATTTCAGTAGTCGGGTCGCCCGAACGAATCTTAATATTTCGTATTTCATCTATGATTTGTTTGAGTTCATCTACCGATAATTCATCATCAATTCCTTGGTAAAACTTTTCAATCAGATTGACTATCTTCTTTTGTTTTTCCCTTGACGTGTCGCACATCGGTTGGATTTGAACCAACATACTGCCCCCAAAATAATTACGGATAGTTCCGTAAAATTTGTTCCCTTTGCTTAACCACTTTATTTTTGACTTGCTCATATCCTAATCTTGAATTACATTGATGTTTGTTGCCACATACCCAACACCATCTTCCTTGCTTAATCGCCCTCTTTGCTCCAATACCCAATCGTAAATTTCAGAAGACGGTCTTCCATTCGATACGCTTTCATTTTACTAGATTCAAAATGAGCAAAAAACACCGTTGCTTTTGCTTCTTTTTTCATAATGTTTAATTTAATCGAGAGTAGTGGAATCGAACCACCAACCCTGCATTGCATATACTCTCCCTTTATACGATTCTCGACTTGTTATTCAGTCCAATATACGAATAATTTTTGGTACAACCAAATATATCATTGCCTTCTTATTACTTTGCAAATGTACACAAATATTTCTAATCACCAAACAAAACATCAAAAAAAGTCTATTTATTTTTAGTTTACCTTTGTCAAAAGAACAAAATATGGCTAATTACAAAACAATATTATCAGTAAATGCAGATGAATGTAACTGTAATAAACTGCAATTTGTAGATGAATCGGTAATACCAAACGATTTACTAAGCCATGATGTCTTTGGTTACAGGAAGATAATTGTCACAACACCCGACAACACATATACTTACGGTTCGCTTTCTTCGGAGAACCCCGATGCAGAAATTACGGTATTGACTGAAAACGGAGTGAATAAATTCAACTACACGCTTCAAGAAAACGATACTGACGGGGTTTATAATGTAACGCTGTACAATTTCCCTGTTTGGAACGATGCAACCCTTTACAATACACTTGTGAAGCATATTGTTTATTACAATGAAAAGCTTTACAAACTCAAAACAACTCATACAAACATAAATCCTGAAAATGATACGGATAATATCTATTGGGATTTATACGAAATAAGCGCAGACACTTTAAAAACACGGTACGCCACAGAGCAAAATTGCGTGATTACTTGCATTTCGATTGACGCTTGTTATGAGAAAGCTGTAAAAGATGCTTTTTGTGAAGTCGCTAAAAACCCATGCGTTTCAATGTGTGACAATAAAGCCTTTCAAAAAGGAATGAAACTTCAAATAGTAATGACTGCCCTTTGTATTTCGCAAGAATCAAAACGTTGGGATGAAGTCGCAAAACAAGTCCAATTACTTAAATCAATTTGTTGTTGTGGAGGGGGTTGTTAGTAATCGGTTGTTGTGGAATCTGAAAAAGGATTTTGCTACCAAAGTATCTGAAATGGGTATAGAGGAAATTTTCGGTATCAAAGGAAATAGCGAAAGTTCTTGGAATTGTCTATATCGTCAGTTTTTAATTATTGATGTATTAGGCAGATACAAAGCAAAATGCGTTAATTTTAATGTAAAATACGATGTGGTATTACGTACCACCGTGATCATAATTGAACCTTTTGGACCAGTAACACAATATGCCTATTTGTTTGTGGTTGATGATGTTGATTTTACTGCGGTGACTGGTGATGAATTAGTTGTTTCAATTGAAGATGGTTATTTCCAAACTCAAACGATTAGCTATGTTAGTAAATATCCCGACATTAATGCAGGATTATATTCATTTTTGACAGGGCTTGGATATTCAAGTGATCTTTCAATTGTTTCATTTACAGATGTGACTTATTCAGAAGAATCAACAGGAACAATATCGTTGTATTCAAATCACGAAATATCGTTTGATCAAAGAGAATTAATGCAGGAAGATTTAGATTGTTTAATTGAAAAAATTTGTTAGATATGTGTAACACGTGTAAAGGATTAAGGGGAAAACAAGGATATTCAGCGTACCAAGTGGCTTTGAATAACTTTTATGAAGGAACGGAGGCGGAATGGCTTTTAACTCTTAAAGGCGAACAGGGGGATCCTGGGGTAGATGAATCTTTGACTTGGGAGGATTTATCCCCATTATTAACAACAAATTGGGGGGTTACCGCAGGGAAAACAGCTGAATACGCTATTGATATGACTAAGCAATTATTATATCTTCGTGGAGTCATTGAAAATACGGTTGATGCAAATTCAGGAACGGCATCAAGGCATATTCCTTTTTTGATACCAAACATACCTTCTACCGCCACAGTTGACGGACTCGCTGCTAAAAGCGGATATGTAACAGGGTATGATTTAACAAATTCAGAAGTGGCTTTGTTTACTTTGTGTAAAGTTTCAGGGGCATCAGGAACGGCACCAGGGAGTTTATCTGAAAACTTTTGGTTTTGGTATGAGGGCGCAAACGCATCAGTTCAAATTGCTTTAGATAGTATTCCTGTAATTAGATTAAACCTAGATTAAAAACTAAGAAATTATGTGTGATAAAAATTGCGGATGCAAAGATTGTTTAGAGGCGATAAATACTTCTGATATTGGGTTTAACGGAGAATTTAATAATATTGTTGTTCCAGAAGGTGCGGATTTAAACGATGTCATGCTTTTAATTGAGGCTTACATTGATCAACAAATTAGTGGGATTTCTGAATTTGTGTTTACACTTATTGAGCCGAACCCAATTGGATTGAGTGCAGGAACGTATGGTTATCAGCAAATTGTAACAGCGATACTGGCTTTATGTACCGCCACCAAATCAGGTTTAATTTCAGCACAAGAAGATATTGATACATTAGAATCTGCTTTAGCCGCTTTAACTAATCGTGTAGCCATATTAGAGGGTGTTATTTTGCCTGTAACTCAAAGGTATAAATCTAATATAAATCAAACATCTACTAATGCCCCAACAGAGTCAGGTGGCGGTATTATTGATGAACTTTCGGGTGCATGGAGTTATGTTTCAGTTGGTAATTTTGATTATACAGCTACAGGTAAATTCGTTGATCCAACAATGGTTTTTATTCAGTTTTCAAACAATTATAGTGGAATACATAACTGTACTTTTTCGGTATTAAACGACAATACACTTCGCTTAACAACTAAAGACGACACGGGGTCTGTTTCAAATAACATTGTTTCAAACATGAGCCTTTTAATTGAAGTTCCAGTTTAAAATGAGTGTTTACACTAATATAAAATTTCAACCAGTAAGTGTTGCTGTTAATGGGTTTTCTGAAACAAAGGAAATCCCATTAAACGATAGAATAACTATTACATCAGGCGTAATAAGTATTACAGGAAGCCCAACATATACTTTACAATGTTCAAGCGACAAAATCAATTGGTTTGATTATAGCGTGGAATCTACTAATGTCGCTTATGATGATTCGATAGAGTTTTATATCCCGTACAGATTCCGATTCATGCGCTTTAAAATTACCGCATCAGCAAGTTCAGGTTCAATTTATTTTTACGTTTCTTTATAATGGGGGATGTTATAAAAATAGGAAACAATGTTTTAGCATCAGGTACAGCTACCGAGGCTAAGCAAGATATTCAAATAACCGAAGCCCAAACAACGAACACTAAAATTGACGAGGTAAAAGTAAAGCAAGACACCCAAATAACGGCTTTAAATAATTTACTTATCGAATTACAATTAAAGGCTGATTTATCGGAAACTCAACCAGTATCAGTTGCGAGTTTACCGCTTCCAACAGGGGCTAGTACGTTGTTAGAGCAACAAACACAATCCATAACATTAAGTAATATTTACGCAGGGCTTGGAACAGTAAATGCTTCGATTAACACACTTCTTAAACCTGCTGATACATTAGCAAAGGTTACAGCGGTTGATACGATTACAAATCCAGTTTCTGTAACAGGAACTTTTTATCAAGCTACACAACCTGTAAGCGCATCATCTTTACCTTTACCATCAGGAGCAAGTACAGAGGCTACATTAGCTTTAATTAAAGCTAAAACGGATAATATTGATGTTCTTTTAAGCACAAGAACAAAACCTGCTGACATACAGCTTGTATCACTATCTTATGTTCCAACTCATGCGGTAACACAATCAGGAACATGGACGGTTACAAGTAATGAACCACAACAGTCGACAGCATCTATATCAAGGGTTTCGGTAACAAACGCATCAACCACATTAAAAACTTCTAATTCATCACGGATTACATTAATTATTTTTAACGAAGGAAACCAGCCTATTTATGTGAAATACGGATCAACAGCGTCCGTAACAGATTACACTATTATAATTCCGTCAGGTCAAGGATATACGGTTGCAAATTATACAGGAATTGTAACAGCTATCACATCAGCATCAACATCTAATGTACAAGTAACGGAATTATAATGGCAAAGAATAATTCAATATTATTTCAGAAAGACGGCACTATTCCGTTCTCAGAAATATATGGTAGAGGTATAGCAGGAACATCGATAACACTTCTTTTTTCCGATCCAATCATCGAATTTGTTTTAACTTCATCAGGTGGGGGAACGAAATCAGGAGATATACGTAATTTTTTTCCGATACCTTTAGACTTTGCATCGTTTCCTACATTAGGAGTAAGAGTTAGAACGTATAGAAGTATTGCTGTGACAACACTCGAAATGAGATTCTACAATATATCAGGAACATTAATATCAAGCACATCAGTCAGTCCAACATCATTAAACACATATCAAACATTCGATGTAACAATCGGTGGTACATGGGCAACTTTAGATCAAATTGTTTGTGTCTTGTATTTTGAAACAACTAACAATGGATCGGTTAGATATTTTCCGTTGCATATTAAATATAATAAATAATGGAAATAGCAATTATTAACAACGGATATTTTTTATGTATTGGAAGCCCTGCCGATCCAAGCCGAGTAAATTTTAGAAAACTAGGATTATTTACAAAAAGAATTCCACCAAATATTAACGATCAAGCGGAAAAAGTTGAATATTACTTAAATTACGAAAACGGTATTTACTCAAATCTAGCGGTTGAAGAAATTTTCGATTATCAAGAAACTAAAACAGTTTCAACTATAAAGTGGTATGCTAGAAAAGCTGAATACACCGACTTACAAGATGAAAATACATTGTATTATGTCGATTGGGTAGGTATGGAAAAAACATTTGAAACAATTAATTAATTTTAAATCATATATTTGTATTATGAAACAATTAAAAAACTTTTGGAGTCGCCTAGTCTCGGAAACTCCAAAAAACGATAGAAAGAGTATTATTTTTTCAGCAATCGGAGCATCATTAATTGAGGTTGTGAACAGAACAACGTTTAGCAATGATATTGAGATCGAAATGCTATTGCACTCATTAACAATCGCTTTAATTAGTAAGGTTGTGTTTCATGCACAAAAAGTTAAGAAATAATGAATAATCGAATCAAAGAACTAAAAGCCAATCTTCGGGATAAAACGTCTGAAGAAATGGAGTTGACATCAATAAGTGTTGGCAGAACTAATTTACTTGTTGGAGCGTTTGAATCGCTTAACAATGAATTGACGGATACAGAATTAACCGATTTTGTAAATTCACTTGAAATTGAATCAATCGAATTTGTGTTAGACAATACAAATCCTTTATTTAATGCGATTGAAGCAACGACAGCCATGAGTTCAACAGCTAAGGCTACATTGATCGCATTACTTGAAGATGGAGTAGGAGGGAGACCGAATGATCGAGGTCGTTAATTTTTCGTTGTTATGGGATTTGATTTTAAAATATTTTTAGCCTCGTTTTTTGTTTGGGTTGTTTCTTATAACGCCTGGCAATTATTAGGAGTAAACATCTACTACGTAGGTCAAGCATCAATTATATTAGGGTGTGCATGGCTTATTTTCAAGCAAAACAAACACTCTGACAACAAAATATCAGTAGTTATAACAGAAATATTTCTTCTTTTCTCAATAAATAATATGGCGGATGAATTATTTTTTGACCCCACAAGGGTTTCAATAAACGAATTTATATTTGTGTTTGGTTATACTGCCTTAAAACTCTACAAAACATGGAAAAATACGAAACATACGAGTACATAAAGTCTTTATTAATGTATTGTATTATTGGAGCACTAGGAGGGTGGACGGTTGCATTAAATTCTTCGGACTTGTCTAGGTATCAAAAATTCGCAGCAACTACAACAGGGGCTTTGTGTGCCGCATTTCTAACTCCATTCTTTTGTTATATAGTAAGCTTCGGAGGTAAGTTTGATATGACTATTGAGGCTCATGGATTCTTTGCTTTTATTACTGGAAATCTTGGCATAAAAGGAATTTCATTAGCTATCGATTTTTTTAAAAGTAAGTTTCAAAGAAGAAAAGAAGATTGATATTTATTATGACTTTTAAAAATAAACACAATGGCACGAAATAAATTAGCAGGCACAAAATTTGGTAAGTCGGATTCCGCAAAGTATTACCAAAACAATACTGAAGCAAGGGAGAAGAAAAAAGAATATGACACCAAGTATCATAGCACACCTTCTCGCAGGAAATATAGGGCTATTTTAGGGGTTATAAACCGAAAGAATGGAACGGCAGGAAACCACGACCATAAAGATATGGCACACACTTCCAAAACAAAAACGATTTCCCAAAGTCAATCGAAAAACCGTGCTGATAAAAAAAGAATGTTTTTCAAATAAAAAAACTAAGACCCTAACCAAACAGTAATATCCAAAACCGCTGTTTGTGCTTTTGCAGCCGTATTACCCGTCCATCCCGCTTGATTTGCAATGTCGGTATTTGGATCGAAACTTAGGATAATATTTTCCTCATTGTCCTTAATAGTCACTATCCAATGACCGTTTTTTACAAATTCAGTAGAATTATATCTTCCCTTACTTGTATTGACTTGCCTTTGAGAAACAAGTAGGTTTTCTTTATGAATTGCATTCCAATTTACACCATCATTTGAAATCGCTATGTGTTTTGTCCATCCTGCGTTTACAGTAGAACCGTTTGCTATATGTACCATGTTATTTTTTTACTGTAAAGATACATCTACTTTTGAAGTAAAATTTTAATACTAAAATTCTTTGCTATATGATTGTTTGATGTCATTTTTTCAATAATCTCATAGGCGTTTCTGCCCCCTGATTCAGCCATTGTTAATTGAGCCATTGTAATACCTAGGTGGCTAGAAAAAGCATCCATATTGAGCCTCATTTTGATTCTTACAGATTCAATTATTTCACCAATGTCCTTGCGTGTAAATTCAGCTTCAAAATCCTCCATTGTCTTCTGTTATGTTTTTAAGAATAGATAAGCACGATTTAACAATGCTCCAGTCTTTTTTACCTAAAGCATCCTCTATACACTCGATTAACATTCCTCGTGTCGTTCTATCAAAGGTTGACGCTGTTTTTGATAAATGCCTGAAATCATCAAAAAAGCGATATAAGCCCACATCAAATACGTGCTCTTTTTGCCAAATCTGATTTACGTCACATTTATTATAAGTGCGAACTTTTGAGATAACGTGTAAAGGGTGTCCGACTCGAAACCTCTTGGCAATACCTATCTGTTTTGGGTTGTTGAATCGAACTGTTATTATGTGTATATCTTTTCTTGATGTCTGTTGAATTTCGTTATAATAATGCTCCGACAACTCAATATCAATATAAACATATTCCATATTAAACTCAACCCCATTATCGTCTTTTTGAGGTATAATAACAGCCCTTGGTTCTTTGGATATTCTACCCATGAAGACACATATATTAACCATATTGCGAACTTATTTTTTCAATGAATGATTCTATTTTTTTTATTCGTTGCTCAATAAAAGTGATCTTACCGCTTAATGGTGCGCCTTTTTTTTCAACAAATTTGCGTTGCCAAACAACTACTTTAAATTCTTTTCCTTTAATTTTTCCTTTTCCAGAAAAATCACAATCCGTCTTTTTTTCCTTTAGTTTATTTTCAAACAAAACTATTTCACCATGCTTATTTGCCCCATAAATAAAATGCCCTGATAAATAATTTAAACCGCTTTTCGATTTTTTCACATGAAGATGAATGTTGTATTTCCAATCGTCAAGAGTAAAGTTTCCGATAAATTCAGGATCACCTATTGCGTTGTTACACATTAGGTTTTGCTTAATAAATATGTTATTTGTGTAGTTCAAATTTCAATTGTTGTTTCATTCTCTGTCTTGCAGAAGATTTTTCTTTATTCCGTAAAACTCTCATTTGTTTCCGTAAAGAACGAATTCTTTTTGCATTATTAAAATGATCTACACCGAATCCATCCTGACTGAATTGATCTATGTGAACCAAACGGGTTCTTTTACCGCTAACACTATCAGAAAACATTGAATATGGTTTCATTTTTCTTGCCATAATTTCAATTCTTTAATTTGTATTCTAAAATCAATTATCATTTGTTTCAATTCCTCCTTTGTAAAAACCCTCTTAAAAATAGCCCGTTCGTCAAGATCAAAAACCGCCTGTTCTCCTATTTTTTCAACAAGTCCTTTTCGATAGTTAATGAGATTTCCACTTAATGACGTGTTGCAGTATTCACATTGACCATGCACATTCTCTAAATCAAACCTTATATTTGGGTGGTTTTTTGAATTATGATAATGTCCAGCGTTGAATTTTTTTGGAGGATTTTTACACGAAATACATCCTTTATTCTTATCTCTAATCCTGATAATTTCATTAAACAATTTTTGAGCCAGTTTCAAATAATCATCAATTGTCATTAAGTCCTCTTTCATATTAGCTTTTCGCTTTTTCCAATCAGCTTCTTTTTCTTTCTCTACCCAAATTGATAAGCATACAGATTTAAGACAATAATTTTCTGACTTAATAGCCACAAAAATTTCCTTACAGTTTTTACATTTTGGCATTAGTTAGATTTTTTCTATCTTCCAAATATCGTCTGAATTATAATATTTGTTTCCTGTAGAGGATTCTTTTTTAAACCCATTCATATTGAACTCTACTCTTACCTGATCGCCAACAGCATAGTTGTTTAAGATTAGGCACTTTTCTTTTGTAAGCGAAAACAACCGTACTTGCGGATAGTTTGGTGAGTTCTCTCTAATTGCAACATCTCTTTTTTTAAAACCGTTATTTCCAATTTCTTTTTCTTGAAAAATTTCTTCGATAAAGCCTTCGTATATAGCCATAATTCTATTTAATTAATTTAAGCAAAAATACAATTAATTTCTATATGCTAAACATTATAGCGAATAAATTATATTCCACAAAAAAACCCCGATAAAGTTGGCTAAATCGGGGTTTAAAATATTTCAGGGTTTTATTAGTTAATCTGAATGTTTTTATTAGAACTTCGCCAACCAGGCTTTATTAGATAATTACCAAGGTTAGATGTTTTTTTGAGAATGTTTTTTGAATATAATTTAATCGATCCTAAAATATTAGGAGATTCAATTAAACTTAATTCGGTTGTATCAACAATATTAGTTGCCTGATAATTCAGAGTTATCAACTTCTCATTGTCTGCAAATTGGCTTTCTGCAACCATATCAATAACCATTTCGGGCGCATCGATTTGATCTACAAAAACCTTGTTTTCTGCCGTAGGGATATTCGCAAGCCCTGCGTTGCAAATGGTAAATGATACCATGCACAATAAAGCGATTAACAATTGTTTCATGGTGTAAATATACTAATTATTTTAATTAGTGAAACAAGCTTTTACAGCATACATACAAGCCGTTTCAATTTCAGTTTGAGAAATAGCAATTAATCGATGCTTTTCACCGCTTACCTTTTCCTCTTGACTTCCTGCGCCTCGCATTGTTTCAATTAAATCGATCAATTCGGCTGATTTGTTTTTTAATTGGTCAACTAAATCATTTTTTGCAGGATTAAATTCTGCTTTTACCCTAATCTGTCCTAAAGTTTGTGACATAATAAATAATTTTTTGTTAATAATAATTTGAACTCAAATATAACTATATTTTTGATATAAAAACAAACCCCAAGCATTTCTGAATGGGGTTCTTCTTCTCTATGATTGTAGCGAGGGGTGGACTCGAACCACCGACCTATACACCTCTTAATCCGAATCTTAACCCGAATGCGTGTCAATCTCTAACCAACTGAGCCACCTCGCTATTTCCCACACCTCGTTTGGTGTGGGGTTTTAAAAACATACCTCATCTTTTTGCGTTAACAATGGTTTGATCAGCAAAAGCCTGTGAACCAAAACAGGGCGTATATTTTTACGATTCAAAGATACGAATTATTTTGGATTTATCGTTAACTACTATCATATTTTTGCAGCAATGACACATAGGATCACATCCAAGTGCGTTGAATGAACGGTGTAACATATCCGTCATAACTACTACCGAATCTGTTCCATCAGATTCTATATTTTTTTCATCTTTTCTCATTATACTAATAATATATATGAAAGGTCACCTCACCATGAGGAATTGAAATGTATTTTGAATTACTACCACTCTTGTATGAAGTAATATAAACACCTTTATCTTGCAAGATACCGAAACCCAAAACAAAGCCTGTAATTTTCCGTCCAGAACTTGCTTTAAAAGTAACTTCATCACCAATATTACACGGCTTATTTGATTCAATATAAGTGTTGCGAATATCATTTTTCTTATCAGTCAAAGCCTTGCTTTGTGATTTATAACCCTCTGACTTCTTGTCTTTAATATACTTGCTTTCAAGTAATTTTCTACGGGTTTTAATATCTTCTATGTTGGATATAAATTGTTCTTTAGTCATTTGTTTTCATTTTTTCAAGTCTTTCTTTCTGCATTTTTTCAAGTCTTTCCTGACACATACTTCTTTTTGGTTTTCATTTTGCAGAAAAAATGGGCGTTTTTCCTGAATAAAGATCCTAAGAGTTTAAAATTTATCGTTTCGTTTTTCTCTTAAGATTTATTTTATTAGCCAATAATTTTAATGATTGGTTTGCGATTGAAGAACTCAGCATTTCACCAATTTTAGCGTCCAATGATGAAAGTCCATGAAGAATACTTATTTTTTCAATATAAGGGGGGCGATCCGTTAATGAAAATAAGGTGATTTTAAGTGTTGTAATATCAATTACAGAGACATTAATTATATTATATTCATATTCTATTTCACGTGCTATAATATACAATGAGGCATCTTTGTGTTCTCCTTCGATTAAGGTTTCAACAATTTGAAAAGTAAAATAATCATTCGCATATTTTTCAATTTCTTTACCGTATTTTTCTAAAATATCAAGAGTTGCAGGGTGAAACTCTTGTTTTAACTCAAGTTCTTTTCCAACTAATGTAAAGTAAATATTTTGCAATTCATGTACAAATAATTCTTCATAGCATCTAATTAAATGATAATCATGCTTTATTTCATCTGCCAAATCTACATGAATATTAATATAATATTCAAGACTTATCATAAATCCTTTTAGTTCCCACATATTTGTATAAGACTCAAAATCTGCTCTTTTAACAAATCCAAAATTAATTAAATGCTCAACTGTTACTTTAATTGGAGAATACATTTGATTTCTACTGTAATGTATAGCTTCCAATGTTCCAAAATCCATTTTAATTACTTTATTTTTATTTGTATCTAAAATGTAGTTTCCAATTCTAAAATTTACTAATTCTTTACTTTCCATAGTTTCTATAATTTTAGTTATTTGTTTTCATTTCTCTATAAATTAAAAAAGCCCCTACAAATCCGTGAAAATCTGTAAGGGCTAATCAGTGCCACCAAAGCAGCAACGCCTTTATCTGTTCACGCAGATTTATATTACAAACATAATCATTATTTTTGGTTTGGCAATGGGTTTTTACTATTTATTTTTGATACATTAAATTTGTACATTAAATTATTCCAAATCCCGTATATATTACGGCTTCCAAAAATGCGTTCATCTCCATTTATGTATGCTTTTTTGAAATCAATCCTCATTTATTTCTAAAACAGCCTCATAAACCAACTTCAACTGGCTATGAGTTTCTTTGCTAATGTATTTTTTTATCGGCTCTAGCTGATCTCCTAGAGCTATAATCACACCAATAAAATCCCTTTTATTCATATAATTTTGAATAGAAACACCTATCAGAGTTTCAGATCCAATTTCATCTAAAATTTTTCTGCACAAACTTTCAATATAAGTCGTGTGTAAATTAGCTTCGACCGTCAAAGACCATACACGGCTAAATTTTTCAGCTTTTACAACAAGTGGCAGTTTGTGATTGTTGTTTATCGCCTTTGTGATCGCTCGTTGCGTTATACCACGCAATAAAGCATATTGTTGGACGGTTATTTTTTTAGTTGTCATATTTTTTTATTCTTCGTGTTTTAAATATTGGAAATTCTCATGGACTTCGCTAATTTGCGAGTTAGCAGCAATGCCCTAACAACAGCAGTCCGCTACTAATATCAGTTCTCCTTTTTTACTTAATTGATACGCTCCACAATGGCAGTCAGATAGTTTTTCTTCAATCTCTCTTTCTCTTTGTTCCTCATAATAATCTTCATCATATAAGTCCCTATCATCTTCCGCTTCATCATCATAAAAACTATCTTCATGGGCACTGCTGCTAACATGGGCTTGCTGCAATTTTGCAACCGCCTCCGTTAGCCATTTTACTTTTTGTTCAAGTTCAGTAATTCTATTTTCCATTGTGCTTTATTTTAAGGTTGCAAAACTGACAGCAAGCCCCGACCGTTATATTCAAGTTTTTTTAAATTAAATTTTTCCCTCCCGCCTGTGCGTAAAGCAATCCTGTGTTTCTAATTGGCAAGTGTTCGGTAAAAAAGAAACTGATTTCTCAAATTTTTTGCACTCTCCGAAATTTATTGATGCCTCACTTTTGTTAAACATAAACTTCATATTTTCGGCTTCGGTCAATAAATTATCCCACATCTCCAAATCATAAAATTTGTCCTTATACCATTTTGCTTTTTCAATCAGTTTGTTTTTTCTTGTATTAAAGTAATCCAGTTGCCATTTATGATGCAGTTCCAATGATTGCTTAAACGTTTCGGCATTGCGTTCCATAAACACACAGTCGTTGCAATTGCAATCAATCTTTTGTAATTTAAATATGCTTTCTTTGTCCATCGCTCAAATAAAATTTAATTTTAAAAAACCTAAATATAACATCACCTTAGCGCAATTCCCCTCCCACAAGCAACTCAAACTGCAATCCGTTATAGGCAATACTACCATTGATCTCCGAAAAGAGAATTTTGATTAGTTACTACCTTTCTGTTTTGACCTAAAAACTGTTCAAATACATATAGCCCTAAATCGGGGTTTACACAGTTGTTCAATATTTGGTCTTTTCTGTGTTTGATTTTATATTTAGTTAAATCGAAATTTTTGTTTTTACCCCAAGTTTTAGAACCTCCTATTCCAGCATATAGGTTAAGAACCCGTACTGGTGCTAATTCTTGTTTTGTGCCATTAGCGGTTTCATCTTTCAATTCATCATTTGTATTAATATCAATATTTGTTTTTAAATTAAATTTGTTTCGACAAATATACAAAGTTCTTTTTAAAGAACCTAATTTATTTGAACTTATTTTTTAAAGTGTTGGAAATCAATTTAAATTATCATAGCGCAACCCTCTTATATATGATCTGTAATTAATATACTTAGGAATGTCCTTAAACATATTAAATTCGGTGCTTTCTTCGCTCCATTTCACAATTAATCCGTTTTCACAATAATTCATTAAGTCAAGTATTACATCGGACATATTGAAATAAAACACCTCGTTAAATAAGGCAGTTTCACCTACTTCATCACCTACCCATCCATCAAATTCTAACCCTTGTTTTATGGCGAATCTAGAAACAAAATCGTTGCAACTTTGGTCATACTCCTTTTTGAGCTCGTTTAGATTCTTTATTATTTTCTTACTCATACTTATTTTAAATTAATTTGCTTATAATAAAACTTCATCGCCACATCCTCCCATTTTACAAATTTTTCTTTATGTATAAATTTGGCACGTTTTATCTCTTTAATTTCCCCCGAATCCAAGACATAATATAGACCATAATTTTCAGGTATTTCGGTTGATTTTATTAATCCTTCAGGAACAGCAAAACTAAACTTATTCGGAAAGCTTGTTTTATTGACTTTCTGAATTGAAATACTGCAATACCACTCTTTTGGTGTTTGATAATGAGCTCTAAATCGGCTTCTTGTGTTTGGATTAATGATGTGTGAAATATCACACGTGGCGTTGTCCTCGCTTCCACGAAAAGTAACTAAACTGTTCCCTTTTATTATCTCTTTAAAAAACTTGTGTTTTCGCTTAATAAAATCAGCCTTAAAATCAGATCGTGATATTTTTACTTCAATTTCATGAGTTAAATTCTCACGAGTAATCGTTAGAAAATCAGATTCCTCCAAATAAATAAACGCATTGCTAATATTTAATTTGTTGTGTGAAAATCTATTTTTTAAAGATTTTATAATAAAACCTGAATCCATTGTATTAGTTTTAAATTACTCTGTTTGCATTTTCCGTACGTTTCCTAAACTCAAATAGGTTTTATTTAGGGTTGTTTGGTTTGTTCTTTTTAATGCGCTTAAAACGGCTTATTCGCAAATATTATAAACGGATTGGCATTTTGAGAACTGTTTTTCGTTTTCAAACATATCTGCTGTTGCGTTCGATTCATCTAAATACTTTATCACGTCCTGTATTTTAGTTATCCGTTTGCCTGACTTGGGGTCAATTGTGCTTCGATACCGAACAGGCACTTTGTCGGGAGAAAAAAAGGTTCGACCCGTTTCGTTTTCTGCGTCAATCAGTTTTTTTTTCGTTTCGGGTGTGTTTACGAAAATTCGTTTCAATTCAGGTAGAGTTACGTTTTTGCACGGATAACAACCGACACGACCAGATCCTTTGAAATAAAGTGGATTTATCGGATAATCTCTACTCAATGAATAAGATATTACTTCTTCTGCTGTCGATTTAAAAAAGGGTCTTTGGATGTCATCTGAAAACTTTTCACAAAAAGTAAAAACTTCTTTTTTTCGATATGTATGTAGTTTAGGGTCTTCTTTTCCTATCGCTAATCTTGCTTTTGCTTTTTCAAGATTTTTTCTCTGAACTAGCGACAAATTTAATTTTGAAGAATATTTCTCAACTATCATTGAATTTGTTTTGTATGGCTCAAAGTAATATTTGAAAAATGTACAATTCTCAAACATTTTGCTGCGTTTTGCGCTCTCGTCTGCTCGGATTCCTTGGAAAATCAAAACGTGTTCATTCAAAGATAATACATAATCGATCATTGGTTTTATCTTTAATTCTTCGGTGCAGAACCCCACTTGACTACTTGGGAATCTACCTTTCTTCTTGGCTAAATCTAAGAACCCATCATATTTTTTTGAAGAAACTATAATTAATTCAACCCCTAGCATTTTTGGGATTAATTGAACATGTCCATACGTTTTTTCGTGTTCCCATTTTGTGTCACAAAAAACAGCGGTAACGTTTTTTGATCCGTATTTCTCAACAACCCAAATTAAAGTTGCTTGACTGTCTTTCCCTCCAGACCATGGTACTAATATTTTCATAATTTCTAAAATTTAGTTTCTTCACTTACCCCATATTTAGCAAATACCTCTTTGATTTTTGCGACTTGTACCAATTCAGTTTGAATCCACGTTGTGTTGCCTTCTATTTTGTGGCTTAGTATTTCGGCTAAAACATCCTGCAAATTAGGCTTGTTTAATGCTTCCAAAATAAATTTTGATTGTTCTTCATCACAAAAACAAACGATCGTTACTGGGCTTATTAAATCAATTATTCCTGTCGATTCGGGGTTATAGTTGATGTTTTTTACAAATTTATAGTTGCTCATAATTCTTATTTTTAATTTACCAAAAGTTTTTCATGTCATTTCCTTGCTCAATCTGGAATATCTCACCATCGCCTAAATACATTAGACCTTTATAATCCATTTTGAATCTTGATACAAATCATAATTCCTCATAATTCCAAAGGGATAATTTGCCTTTTACATTCAAAATAGGATTCTCAAATTTAACTGGATTGGCTAAAATCCAATTGTATGTAAATTTTTCCGTTATGGAACCGTTTTTTCTGCCTGTTCTTGCTAAACAAAAAACAGAATCAACATGACATCCAACGCAATTTCCATTCATTATGCAGCATCCCTCGGTTTGTTCCGCCCAAATGCTATTGTGATTAACCACGCAATCCACTATCTCAACACTACCAATAATTGCTGAATTTAACTCATTCAACCGATTTTCATGCAATCCATTTAATCTTATTGTTTTCCATTGAGAAGATGTTAATCGCTCCATTTTTGTGTCACTTTTCGCACTTGAATGAATCAAAATATGACCTCTATACTTTGTAGCCCACGTTCTGTTCTCGATGTCCTTGATGCCTTCAATTATTAGTGATGCCCATGGTTGTTTTATTGTTATTGCTTTCATAATTCTATTTTATTTGGTTAATTATTTTTTGGTTTATTTATAAAATTGTTTAAGTTCGCCCAAAACATCCATAACGTAAAAAGGCAAATTCTTTTCGTAAATATCTCCAGTTAATCCATGATTAACCATGAAATGAATTTTAATCGATACGATTGCCATTTCAACATCTTCCTGCGCTTCGATGTGATCAAAATCAAAATTGCTTTCTTTTAAAAACTCATTAATCGAGTGGATTAATTCGTACTGTTCAAATCTCAAAAGTATCTTACAACTCGCTACAATTGGCAGTAATCCGAACCTGAATTGTAGGTTCTGGAGGGTTTCAAAATGGCTCTTTATCGCTTTCAAAATCGGTGTTTTTTATATGATTAAAATTAGGAATTTCATTTACTTGAAACCTATGTTTATCCATCCATTGCTGTGTTTCTGAATGTATTTCCATATGTACGGTATCAAGTGCTCCGTCTCTGTTTTTTGCTATTATAAACTCCCCTATATTTTCTGTTGACTCTCCCGCTTCGTTAGTTGTGATCCCGTAATAACTGTCCCTGTGCAGAAATCCAATGAAGTCCGCATCTTGCTCAACATCCCCAGAATTACGAATATCAGCCAATGTTGGTTGTGCTTTTGCTTTTGCTGAATCCCTAGAAACTTGCGCTAAGGCAATACATGGAACTTTTATATCCATGTTGATTTCTTTTAGGGCGTTTGCTACCTCTGTAACAACTTCATATCGGCTTTGCTTCATTTCCCCTAATGCCTTTACCTTTTGCAAGTAGTCAACAAAAAAAACATTAACAGGATCAATTTCGTTTTGCTCAATTATTTTTTTCCTAATGTCTTGGTGTGATCGTGCTCCGCAAATAAATTTAATGTTTTTCCATTCTGTGCGTTCTTGGCAATTGTAAATTAGTTTCATTTCATCATCGGAGCAATTACCGTATTTCATTTTATTGGAATTAATACCAGTCAAAGCGGACAATAATCTACGTACCATTTGCTTTTCGTTCATTTCGATTGCAAAAAACACAACATTCAAAGCCTGTCTAAAAACCAAATTCACTATCAAAGAAATTGCAAACGCTGTTTTTCCCATGCTTGGACGTGCTCCAATTATCGCAAGGTCGGTCGGCTCTATTAATACTTTTTCACGCAAAGAGCTGTAGCCTAAATCAATGCCTGAAATAGTTCCATTCTTTGCGTTGTTGTGATCTTCAACTACTCCAAAAATTATATCAATATTAGATTTTTCCTCGCTAAATTCTAAATCCGTCATTACTTCATCAAGTACTTTTTGCGCTTTTTTTGCGATCTCATAACTTTGATCAATGTCTTTTGTTAATTCAATATTGATGCCATTGACCATTCTTAACATCAACTTCTTGTTGTATTCCTCCTGAAATTGTGAGAGCGTTCCATAAACAGATGTATCAAACGAAAAGAATGACGGCACAACATTATTTGTCATTTTAGAAATATCTGAAACAGATGTTTTTTTCGGGAATACTCGATTTGTTTTTTTGAAGTGATTAAAAACAGTCACCAAGTCAGGTGCAATATTGCTGTCACATAATTCGCTACATATTTCAAAAACGGTTCGATTAATTCCGGGAGTAAACCATTGTTTTTTTATCAGTTTAATTATTTTTCTAGTTGTATGTATATCACTTTGGAGTAAGTTAGCTAACACAACTCTTTCGGGCGTAATATCTTCATGTGTCATGATCTTGGGTTGTATTTGTTGTCTGTCGCTGTGGTTGTTTGTCCGTGAATTTCAATAGTTTTAGATCTGCTGAAATATTCAATGGTGCAATATTTATAATTATTCTCAATGTGATATTTATCGGCTTTCGCACCGTGCATAGCTTTTACCACATCTTCTTTGTTGTACCCTTGATTGATTAATGACTTATACGCTGTTTTAACTTTTTCAGGAACAACACGGGAATTTTTTTTGAATATGTCGTTAAATAATTTTAGGAGTTTGTCAGTGTCAATTTTTGGATTCTTATTAATATCGAAACTTGTTTCGGGAATAATTATATCATTAGGTTTACCTAATACACTATCACTTACACTATCACTTACACTATCACTTACAGTTGATTTTGTTGAGTTGTGTTGAACAAAATCAACACGTGTTGAATTTGTTGAGTTTTGTTGGTCTTTATTTTTACGTGCTTCTGCACTTGCTTTCCCTGCATCACTACGTTTCTCACGAATTAATTCCCATTTTTTTAAATCTCTTTTTAATGAGTTTTTGAAAGGCTCGAACGCAATTTTAGTTAATTTGTCGGGGGCTTCGGGGTCTAAATCGTTTACGTATCGAAAAAAATGTTTTATCAATTTCCCTGCTTCTTCATCTGAAAGCTCTTCAAATGTACCCATCCAATCGGCATAAACTATTATTGATTTTTTTTCGTAAGCCATGATTAGTGATTTAATTTTTCAAAATAAAAAACAACGTCCTTTGCCTTAAATTTAATATGCTTCATTCTTTTCAAAACAGATACCGACTTGCTTTTTAATAAAAAAATTTTGGAAGCATCATGAACCAAGAAAATTCTCCATTCATCTAATAGCCTGTTTGATTTTGATAAATTACACCCGCCACAGGACGGGTTTAAATTGTCGTATTTATAAGTTCCACCTTTAGATTTTGGTTTTATGTGGTCTATATGAAAAGTTTTTAAACAAATGCTTGTCCCGCAATAAGCACACTTACTGTTGTACTTATTGAAGATGTTTATTTTTTTGATTGGCGATATATCATTACTCATTTTATGTGGTTGTAATTTAATGGGTATTAGCACCCGAAATCAGTAGCCACAACCACGAGGCTTTCCAATTTACGGATGCTAATAAAAATTTTGCTGTCATGTGGTTGTAATTTACAGATACAAATATAATGTTTATTTTTAATTAATCCGATTTTAATGGAATTATTTTCGGGCGTTTTTCTTCGGGGATTTCTCTCGGTTCTAGGTTTTCAAACATTTCCTCCCAACAACTCATAGAGCAACAAGGATCAAAGCTTTCAACGGCAGGTTTTCCGCAGTCACAAATGTTTGTTTCTGGTTTAGGTATTTCCGTATTATCAATGTTTTTACGATTATTTAATATGGATTGGAAGTGTTCCTTACTCATACTATTACTTAGTTCATGCTCTTGAAAATTACGTGTTACCGCTCCGTTTTTAACAAAATATCTAGTCCGTCCAAATGGCTTTAAATCAATAGAAACAACAATATGAGGCTTTTGTTCTTTATCCTTTTTAACGTAAACTATCCCATTTAATTTATAGCCTATTTCGTGCCCAGCATAATATTTTTTTTCGCTACTTTCTGGCATCATTTTTAGTACCTCGAAAATAATTTTGTCCATTTCTGTAATCGTTAAAATTAATCCATGATTTTCGCTCATGTGATCAAATAATGATTGGTATTTTTCATCTACTTTCATAATTTACTTCTTGTTTTTGGTTAATAATGTTTTCTTCAATTTCTTCCAAAATAAATGGAAAGCATAATTGATTTGGGTCTTCGGGTTCTATTGGTTCGGGATCATTCCAGTTTCCATCATCATCCTGATCCCAATCCCACTTAATAAACGATGTGCAAGTAGGCTGGTTTTCGCTATTATATTGCCATTCAGCAGGGTATTCATTATCTTTCAAATCAAAACAAAACGACCTTGTTAGAATATCGCAAGGTTTATCCTTTGTATTGCCTGTATGCTCATATTTTCCATGAATACAATTACGGCAGTTTGAGTCGATAAAAATCATACCCTCTGTTCCGTTGCTTGGTCTATATTTTTCCATTTGATACGTTTTAATAGTTGTCTAATAATTCCCTAGTAGCAATCTACTATCAATTTTTTTTGTTGGTAATGTGTGTTTAAAAAAGTGTTGCTTGTCGTGTATTTGATTTATTTACTATTCCTAATACAGTTTCTAATATTGTTTTTCCTACTTCATAATCAACTAGGTTTCTTAATACGTCACGATACCCCCCTAAATTTGCATTTATTTTTAAATTGTGAAACGCTTCAAGTTTCTTGTGTTCATCATTACTTTGACCACACATTATCCCTGTGAAATCTCTTTCTCCAATATTACTTGGTAAATTGAAATTAGTCCAGTATAAATGCCTACCCCTTTTCTTTCCCGGAATAAGTGGTCTATAATACGGAATAACATTTTCAACGCAATATTTTCCATCGAAATGAGTTTCTAAAAATATTATCTCTTGATATAAACTCATTTCGGGGTAAACTGGAATATAAAATCCTTTGTTTTTTTGTGTAAATCTTACTTTACTGTGGCTCGGACAAGGAGGTGAACTCCATATAAAATCAAATTCTTTGTAATGGTTAAGTAAATATTGGTGAGCATCTGCAATTATTACTTTATCGTTTGGAAACCTCTCTTGATATTTTTCGGCAATTTCTGCATCAATCTCAACGGCTGTTACTTCAATATTCGCCACTTCATCCCATTTATAACGATTACCCCCCAAACAAGCGTATAAGTTCAGTATTTTATAAACCGAACTTCCTGTAACACTTGTTTGGCAAGATTGCTTATTTTGTGGTTCATTCACGTTTTCGTTTCGCATTATATTGCCGTTTTGTTCTTCGTTTGACATTTGATACATTTTAAATTGTTAATATATGCCGTATTTGGAGATTTTATCACCCTATAAATGATCTTCATCAATATCCATCCAATCAATTCCATTCGATGTATATTTATGACTAAGTAAATTAAATACAACCATATTTAATTCGGCATTGAAATGGTTATCTTTGTCAAACCAATTTGTATAAAAGCACTTTTGCTCACCCGTTTCTGTATAACTTACTAAATATTTCATCTTTCGTGTTTTAAATATTGTTTTTTAACTCGGACTTCGTCAATTGTTGAGTTAGCAGCAATTAAGCCGACTGCTCACTAACGGCATCAGGGTGAAACCATCCGCCAATTTTATCTACCTTATATTTTTTACCGCACCCTGTGCAAATATGTTTTGAAACCCATCCTGCTAACCCGTTTTCATCTCTATCACCTTTGCTCCCAAAATGTTCATCCTTCATTAATGCTATTCTGTGCAAATAATGGTCTGCGAAAACTGGATTTTTGCACTTTGCTGTAGTTCTGTGTGGTGCGGTAAAACCAAAATCGGCTTTAAAATTGTCTTGTTTTTCGTTGTTAAAATAACTCATTGTTTCTAAAATTAACTGCTGCTAACAGCACATTTGTTAAATTAAAAATGGCATTTGGTTTAGTGCTTAAAATGAAGTGTGAAGTAGCCATTTTTAACTTCACAAATCTGCAAAACGTTACCTGCTATGCTTTAACAACAACTCCGACAATTCACGAAGCTGGTTAGCGTGTTCAGGTTTCAATATAAATTCATCCCATTGTCCGTATCTGCATTTATAACCAAATATGTATTTTAAACCAGCTTTCAATCTTCTCCAAAAGCCGTGTTTTACCAAATGAATATGGCAGTAGGTTAAGTTATCTTCATTGTCGTGTTCAATGATAATTTGGTGTTCACGGCTACTGCAATCGCAAATAAGCACAGCAGGTAACACGGGTTTGGCAAAAAAGCCGTTTTGTTCTTCGTTTGACATATTGTTCTAATTTTTAAGTTTTGTTCTTCGATTTAACTTTTCGTTTCGGCTTCTTCGCCAAGCCCGAAACCGTTAGTGGCAAGTGCTACATAACCACTTCTTCACGACATTTCGTTCCATCAAAATAGCATAAGTTTTTTTGTGCTTCTTCTAATGTTGAAAAACTATCTGTTGTTGAAACATCATTATTCATCCAAGCATCGACCCACCACCAAAAAAACAGAAAGTGTCGTTGTTGTATTGTAAATTCTATTCTACCATCAGGCATTGTTCTTTCAATTATTCTTACTTTTCTCAATTAATTCGATTTTAATTTATTGCTAAAATATGCCATATTTGGATTATTTAATTGTTTAATCTAAATTCATTCCCATAAACATGGGGCTTTGTTTTTAGTTTATCTCTCAAAGTATCTATATCCATTCTCATGTTATTAATCTTAGAATTAATCTCAGAGAAATCAATATGATCACTTCCCGTTGAATTACGTAAATCGCACGCCTCTTGGATTAGATTCTCTTTAGCTTTGATTTTAAATTCAACTTCTTGTGCGAAAGTTGATCTTTGTCCTACTTTTTTGTGGTTTTCTTTTTGCATGGTTTTTAATATTTAAGTAAAATCAAATCGACTATTTTTGGATTTCTTTTTTTATTCAAGGATTTCTGAATGTTCTCGGTTTAATTTGAATCCTAGTCTTTTACCGCAGTTACAACAGTATGGAGTTATTGCTTTGTTAAGGATTTTGGCCCCCTCCGAATATTGACCACCTTCGTACGCACCGTTTTTATTATGAAATACCGTGTAATGCAACGACATGAAATCTGAATACTGATAACCTTGCTTTGATTCACACTTATTGCAATCAACTGGCTGATTTTCCCCTACTTTTATCTTTTGCATACTTTCAAAATTAATACGGTTGATACATTTGTTAAGTAATTTATCCCAACGGCATGAATAAAACCATTCACTTCCTTTATTTTAGTTACATTATCGAATAGGTCGAATGAAACGTTTTTATTGCTTCCTGTGCCTTTATTAGCCAAATACGATACTATTTTGCAATTAGCTAGGCTTTCGGGTTCAAAAACGGTTTCTTTCTTTGTTCGGTAAATTGTGTTTTTGCGAGTTGGTATTGGTTTTTGTGATGTCATTTGGTGGTACATAGTTTTTTGTTTTAATGTTTATAACGCCCATATTTTATCTTTAAATCCATTCGCTAAGAATCCATATTCTTTTTCGACCAGCGCAACCATTTCAGCTTTCAGCTTTTTAATTTCCTTATCTACACCGCCTAAAACATAAATTCTTGCAAAAATTCCATTAGGAGCATACGTTTCTTTTGTTTTGATGAAAATTGACGAATATCCGATAAACGAGTAAATAGAATCCTTTCGTTTGTCTTTTTCCTGTCTATCAAGGCAAGTAATCCATTTGTCATTTAAAGCTATCTTGTATTCTGTTTGGAATACAATTTTAAGTTCTTCAATATGAACTCCTTCTTTATAAATCGTACACGCTTTTTGATTGCCGTCCGAATAAAGCCCTATGCTAATCAAAAATACTTTTTGACCTATTTTTGTTTCGTGTTTAAATTCCTTTTCCATAATCTCTAGTTTTTAACCGCCAAATCCTGTTGGCTGTGATACGTTGTATTGAATGCTAATCCAAAACCAATAAGCCCTCCCCTTTTGCCCTGAAAATTTGGCTTGCCTTGACTTAGTGAAATCAAAAGAATATTCTAAAAAATGCTCAAAAGTTTTAAATTCCTTATTCATCCATTGCTCGAATGTTAATCCTGCTCGATGGACGAAATACATTTGGCTGTCAAATTCATGACAAAATTCGTCACGTTCAATCTCTGTCATTTGGTTGAAGAAATATTCGCCTGTTCGGGTTGTAAGTTTTTCCATGATTATAATAGTTTAAATTCACTCATTCTTGCGGAATCATACCAAAGACATGAGTATGGTAAATTATCACCAATTTCTATTTCATACCTTAATTCTGCTGTATCGAGTCGGAATTGACCCACCATAACAATCAATTTTTCATCCTTATCTTTTGATATGTAAGTAAACTGAAATTTTTGACCCATTAAAATAGGGTTTCCGTCTTTGTCTTTCATCACAAACGAACTAAGTTGGCTATTGATAACCTTGTTTATATCACCCCATTGTCGGGCTGAAATTTCAGCAGACATATTACATGAATAGCCTGTTTTTGCTTTCACTTTAATAGTGATTTTAGCGTCTTTTACATCAATGTTTTCCATAATCAATAATTTAAAGTTCAGGATTTGATACACACCAACCGCTGAAATCCCGTATTAACTGTTTTTGCTGATCTTCGTTTAGTAAGTTATGTTCATGTTCATTTTTAGATTCAAAGTACTTTTCCAATAATAAACCATTCCTTAAGAGGATTGATTCTGCGCCTATGATAAATAGGTTTTCATGTGTTTTATTAACCTCTTTCCAATTATTTGTTTTTTTATATTTATCAAATAATATTGTTAAAAATTTTCTCATAATCAATAATTTAAAGTTACCATCAAAGCGCACCAGTAAGGCAACGCAATGATGAAAATTGTTAGTTGTTTCATAGTAAAATTAATAAGGCTTAGATAGTGCTTCTAGCAAAGAATCCGCTTGATTAACCGCCATTTCAGAAAGCATTTCAATAGTATAGTTACCAAGCTCCATACTCCATCTATTTGCTGATAAACCAGCCATTATTTGAGTAGCCATATATTCACGCTTTGTAATTCCACTATAAACGTCTAAATCTGTTTTTCATGGACTTATTTTGTCCTTTTTCAAAGTGATAAATACCAATGTTTGGCATATTCATCCGTCTTTTACTTTCCAATATTTTCCGTAACTCTACGGAATTGAGTGGTTTGTGTGTGGTTTTCATGTCCTAAAAATTTTGCCTTAATTTATTTTCTGCAACCTGAATTTCAGCGAGTAAAATATCTGCTTCATTTCGTGCGATTTTTACCCATTCACGAACTGTTTTAATGTCAGGAACTATTTCAGTATAATCATAATCAACACCCTTTGCATTAGGTCTAGTTACTTTGATTTTTTTTGTCCACCCTAAATCTACATCACTATCTAAAGTTAATTTTTTTACGAAGTTTTTAACCGATTCAGGACGAAATGAGCAGAAAAATAACCGCTCTAGTTTTGGATTAACAATAAAATAATGCACACATTGTTTGATGTGTTTTTTCGGAATTTCATCAGCTAAAATTGTCTCTGTGTGTTCTTTTCTTTCGGGACATTTAATTTCGCAAGCTTCTTTGTCTGTTGCTGTAATTCCGTCTGGGCTAATTCCAAGTAGTTCATTTAATTCACATTGAAGCCAACCAACGCTTTCAAATTTAAGCCCTGTGTATAGGTTCAGGAATCCAACACCTTCAGGTTCTAATTCTGAACCCCTGATCATAGCGGCATTTTCGTAACCGTAATCAGGCTGAAACTCCTCTAATCTCTGTGAAAGAATATCAATCATTAATGTATCTGAATTCACAAACAATCCACCGCCTAATGTACCGCCAATTTTAGCCCATTTCATTTGCAGCCATTCAAAGCTACCTTGCTCAAATTCTGTATATTTTTTCATTATTTCAGTTCGTTTTTAAGTTTTTCTTTTGATGCTAATACGGTGGGCAAATTCTTTTCCTGTGGCGTTAATTTATTCCAATTTTCCGCAAGTTCAACAAGTGTTTTTGAAGTTGATAAAACAAATAATCCATTCGTATCTGAAACCGCTGATGGTGGGTAATACTTTTTAAACGCAACAACATGACCGTGCCTTTTATCTACTTTTGCGTACATCACAAAGGGTATTTCGTGACTAAAATCATCAATAAATAACGATCCGTTGCCTATCTCTTTTGATAAAAATTCTCCCCGCTCAACATTTAGTAGCGCAGGCTTATAAAGCATTTTTCCGTTCGGATATTCTTTCATCCAAATAGCTGTTTTATCAACTTCCTTTTGAATTTTTGAATCGAAAGCAGGAGCATCATTGAAAGATGTTAATGTAACTATCATTTCAGGCTTCAATCCTTTTTTCATTTCAACTCCTGTTTTCAAGTCCTCGCCTGAAATATACCGCTTGTCGTTGTTTTTTCTCCAAGGTGTTTTTTCTATTTCTGCCATAACTTAAAGTTTTTCAATTAGTTCTTTAGCCCATTTTACGAACCCATCGTGACGAGCCTTTATCTCGGTGGTGATTTCATTTTGTACGGAAATTTCAGGCAAAACAAATGAATCAACCCAAAGTTTCATTTTATCCTTTACGGGTGCTTTTTCGGCTTGTTTGCGATGCTTTTCTTCGGCTTCTTGTTTATCCTGCCATTCTTTTTTCAGGCGTTCTTCTTCGTCTTTTTTGGCTTTTAATTCATCCTCCAATGCTTCCGATTTAGCTTTTTCAGCAGCAATTAATTTATCTGCCTCCTCTTGTTTTTTACGGTTAATTTCAGCCTGTTTTTTTCGTTCTGTCTCGGCTTTTGCTTCCTGTTCTTCTGCTTCTTTTTTCAGGCGTTTATTTTCCTCCGCTATCTTTAACTGTTCGTTGTTGTAAATCTCTTTCTCTTTTGCTGAAAATTCAAAGAGGCTGTTCCATGCTTCTTCTGAAAATTCCGAGAAATCCATATCCCTTTTATCGACAGGAACAAAATTCCATATAGGCAATATTTTTTCTTTGCGTTCATTATGTAAGGCAATCGATTTTTCTTTAGCAATGCGTTCAATCTCGGCTTGCTTTTCGTCCTTAATCCGCTTTAATTCAGCCTGTTTTTTAGCTTCTTCAATAAATTCAAAGTCCTGCTTTTTCTTATCAAAATAAGCCTGAAAAACTTCTTCATCCATGCTTGATAAATTCATCATGTGCGCATCTTCATAAAACGGAGTAAGCATACTTACACGGTCAATTTGAAGCTGCTGAATACGCTGTTTTTCAATGTTTTCAAAATGGTCTTCAATCTCTTTTGCTTCGGCTTGCGTTAATCGGGCAGCATTTACAACTGTGTTATTTAAAGAGTCGATAAAACGGGTTTCGATAAGCACAATTTCTTTGTCTATTTTCTTCTGTGCTTCCGTTGCCGATGCGATTTTTCCGAGGTCAATCCTTACCCGTCTTGCTCCCTCAACGTCTTCCTTTACGCCTTTTTTTAAGGTTTTTAAAATGGCTGATTGTTCCGAAACCTGATTAAAAAACGGTGCATAATTTGATGCTATTTTTTCAGCTTTCGTTAAATCAGGCAATCCACTTGTTTTTACTACTTCTTGTAATTCAGGTGTAATTTTTACTATTTCATTCTTTTCCATTATTTAAATTATTAATATGCGTTACCAAGTCGCATCCCTTGGTTGGTTAATCTTTTGATTTTAAATATGTTTCTTCAAATTCGTCAAACTCCATATCTTCTTCTTCGTTGTAATAGTCAACCCAATCAGGATTTCCATCACCGTCTGAATTTTCATCCCACATTAATATATGAATGATGTTTGAATAATCAGGAATAAAATTATTTTCAAAAAGAAATAAATGTTGATCAGCTAGAACATTTCTAATCTTAGCTGCTTCTTCTTCGTCTTTTACATCGATAAAAAAGCCTTCGCATGGGATTTGTGGATAATGGATTACCCTTAATTTGTTTGGTACTTTTTTCATGTTTTCGTTTTAAATTAATTTGTTTGAGCAAAAATATATATAATAATCCAATTACGCATTATTTTAATGAAAAATAATCAATATTTAGAATCGTTCTAAATAACAGCAAGGAAATTATTAAGCACAAAAAAAGAGTGATCATCTAAACAATCACTCTTTCACCTAAAACAAATTTAATTTAACCTAATGAAAACACAAAGGACAAATATAGTGTAATATATTTAATAAACACAAATTATGTTATTTAGAATTAATATAAATTAGATAATAATAATGCGTAATTGAATTATTATGTTTATTTTTGTGGAAACGAATTTAATTAGAAAACTAAATAAAAATGACAAACGAAATATTTTTAAGACATAAATTAGAGAATCCACAAATAGTTTTTACACTAATAGAATCAAAGTTTATTCCTATTGAAAAAACTTGGTGTGAAGAATATGGAACTTACAATATTTATAAACGTGATTTTTATACAAAAAGCAATATGAAAAAATGTTACGTGGATACATTTATTAAGGAAATAAAAGTTAAAAGGAATAAACTTTGTCCTTGTAAAAACGGGTATGAGTTTAGGATTAAAAATAAATGCTTAGAAGAAATTTTTAAATCGTAGCTATTGGTTATAAACGCAAATATAAGAAATGTGGCATGGGTTCGATTCCCTCTCTGGTACAGTGCTGCCAGACACAGTGTGAGGTCAAAAGGTTGGTTCGATTCCAACTGCCACATTTCTTATATTTGATGTTATAAAATCGTTTTAATGTTTTATAACTCAATAATTGACGAAGTTTACGTAATATTTTAATACCTAAAACACGAAAAATGAAAAGAAAACTACAAAAAAATTCCGATCTGAAAAACGGAAAAATACACCTAAAATTTAAAGGCGATTTAGGTCGATTATTTAAGATCATTGGAACAGATCACTATTTTAGTAATGCAGATATGTATGTACTGAAAACTCATGACGGGGTGATCTGTTATGAACAATCTGGAATACCTAAAATCATTCCACTATCAAGAAATCGCAACAAATTTCCTTTGATGTTTTCAGAAAAAGAGATCATGACCGAGGTAGAAGAAATTCATAAAATTAAAAAGCTGAAAGAGAAAATCCAAGCGGTTTTTATTTTGGCTGGATCAGCTATTATTGTTGGAATAGCGTGGTTGATTGGGTATATTTACTTTATAGATTAGAGAAAAAATTATGGGTTTGCAAAACGTGTGTTATCGGCTGCCCTTCTTTCAAAATGATTAATTAACAATTTAAAATAAATAACAAAATGAATAAGCCAGAAATTTTAGGAGTTGAAGTTCTCACTCCAGATGGAAGAGGAAGTATATTATCTCTACACCACAAAAGAGTAACAGTTAGATTGAATGCGATTAAGCTAAATCAAGAAATGAAAGGCACTAAAAGAGAGGAAATGAATTATTCCTATAGGTATGAAGATGTAGAGATAATTAAGGGGCAATACTGCTTCAATGATGAAATGATAAAATTTCAATACGATGGTGTCGCTTAATGGCAATACCTTGTTAGGTGCAGTGCCTTTGGTGTCGGAGGTTTATTTAATGGATAACATCGAATTGATGAAACATTACCCTGACAAATATTTTGATTTGGCTGTGGTAGACCCACCTTATGGGGATGGAATTGGTTTTAGTGATTATGAAAGGGGTGGAATGGGTCAAAAAGTAAAAGAACGCTACACTAAAAATGAAAAAAAGCAATGGGATAACACAGTGCCATTAATTGAATACTTTACAGAACTTTTTAGAGTATCACAAAACCAAATTATTTGGGGTGGCAATTACTTTGATTTACCACCTACACAATGTTTTTTATTTTGGTATAAGCAAAACCCTGTGCCAAACTTTGCAGATGGTGAAATGGCTTGGACTTCATTTAAAAAACCTGCTATGTGCTTTGATTATAGATACTATGGCAATTTACAAGGCAAAACAAGTGCTGGTTCTAAAATACACCCAACGCAAAAGCCAATTGAATTATACGACTGGATTTATTCAAAGTTTACTGATGAAAACTCAAAAATACTTGATACACATTTAGGAAGTGGAAGCAGTCGAATAAGTGCCAATAAAGCAAAATTACACTTTGTCGGTTGTGAAATTGACGAGGAATACTTTAACAAACAAAATAAAAGATATGAGGAATTTGTCAGTCAGGCTCGTTTATGGTAAGCGGTCTGCTGGCATTGCACCTAACGGCTGACGCTATACGAAGGTGGGGATAAAGATGCACAACCCTTGCTTACCGCACAAAAGCAAATTAGATGCACAACTGTACAAATTTGGCACACAGCCCCACTTTTGTATAGCGTATGTTATAGGCTGATAAAAATTATTAAAATGAAATTAACAGCACAAGAAATTGCACAAATTATTGAGGACTACACCAATGAAAAAGGTTTGTGGTATGACTTTAAAGAATGGTTAGAAGAAAAAGGTTATAAGGCAGAAGAACTTGGATTGAGTGGCGAATAATTTTTATTTGCCTATAACTCAACAATTGACGATGTTCCTGTTAATTTCTAATATCCAAAATACGAAACTATGAAAAAAGAAAATTACTCAAAAAGAACAATGAATCGATGGGATGATTTACCTCCGTTTGTTATTGTTTGGCTCATATTATTGGCAACTGTTGGGCTTATCAATCTCAATATTAATAAAGATAAAGATAAAGAAACCGATCCAAAACCTAGTGGCTACCAAAAAACAACTGAAGCAACGCAAGGAGAGAAAGCGGTGAGTATTAGAACTAAAAACGATTGAAATTATGAAACTAACATCAGTAAAAATGCAAACCGTTATATTTTCGGGAAACTTTGAAAAAGAGTACTATATGCCAATTCTTAGATTTGGAAAAGGAAAAAAAAATATGCGAAAAATGCCTTTGTTTTTCAAGTCAAGTAAAAAAGCATCTGAATTTTATGATGAAATAATACAATTAAAAGGCAAATCAATTGAAGAAATGCGATTGGCGCACGATTCTTTGATTAAAAAGTATAATAAATTTAGTGCTAAACAATGAATCTAAACGAAGCATACACGGCATTAACTGGGAAAGTTCATCAAATTAATTTTGATTCTATTGAAATTTCGCATGATGATGAAAGTATTATTTTGCTTTTAACGCATGAAGATGGATGTATTGAAATTAAATTACCATACACAACTGAAATATTTGATATAGCGACCGATCCCGAAGATGATGCTCAATATCACCATCAAGTTGATAAGATAACAAGTGCAGACGGAATAGACTTGTTTAAACTAGGTTGTTCAAAGAATTTTGAAGCTTTGATTTTAGAAGAAATAAATAAAATAAATTTTAAATTATTAACCAAAAGATAAAATGAAAATTATGTCATATTTAACCGAAGAAATAGAAGAGTATTACGATAAATATTGTGTTGGTGCTATCAATTTTTTAGAGCCGATCACAAAAATTCAATAGAATTACAAATGTTTAAATTCAAATAAAATGATTTTAGAAATAAAAAATTGTGCCGATTGTCCGTTTTCAAATAATGATAACGAATATGGAAGGGATGGTTGCAACTTGGCATTACAACTTGGAAAAGATATTAAGTTAGATAATTGGGAACAGTTGCCAAATGACAAAAGGCATAAGGATTGTCCAATAGATACTAAAATTGAATTAGTAGTAGTGTTGTAGCACTTACACATAACTCAACAATTAACTATACCAATGCAACTATTCGGAAATCCCGAACAGTTCAAAAATAATTATTAAATAAACTAAACAAAATGTCAATAGCTAAAAAGATTTTATTAGAAAACCTACGTGAATGGTATCTTTCAAGATCGATAAATAAAATTGGTGCTTCAAAAGATATTGGAATAAGTAAGTGCCATATAATATTGATTCTTAAAGAAAAGCATAAGTTGACACCAAAAAAACGGGTTCAACTTGTCGAATATTTCAAGAAAGAGAAAATATTGATTGATAAAATAATCACTGATTTGGAAGAAAAAAATAATACTTAAAAAACGTAGGCAACAATTAATCGATTTATTATGAAAAACAAAGAATTAAAAACATTATGGAAAGTTGCAAAATCATTTTGGATTAGCGGAACATTAGTTTGGATTTTAGAAACTATAATTTTCTTAATTATTGAAGGATGGCATTACAAAGCGACAAATCCAATAGAAATATGGATTGATAAATTAGTAGGTAGCACTTGGAATTTTGCATCATGGCTTACTTTTTTAATTTGTGTTCACTACATTATCAACTTAAATAGAAAAAAGTCTAAAGAAACTCGACTTTAATTTATTTTTCTTGCATAAAATAGTATTGAAACAATTGATTTCACTATTAATCAAGCACTTTTGGATGAACAAAAATGCAACATTTAACTGGTCTTTTTCGGTTCATTACAGATCCACCATTCGACTGATTAGTTAATGATGTATTACCTCCAATAGTGTACATATGCGTTTTTTTGGCGGACGTGAATCCGTTGAAAATTTCGGTATGATCATAACGACCGTCACCATTCCAGTCAAAGAATATAATATCTCCAACCTGGGGGATTTCAACGATCTGATTGTTTTCCTTGAAATACTTCACGGCAGTTTGACACCCAGCCATTCCTTTTGAATAGCCGATATTCGGTAATTTACACCCTGCTTGTGCATAACACCAAGACACAAACATCGCACACCAAGCAACGCCATTAAATCCAAACCATTCACCGTATTTGGTTATATTTGAGTTTGCTGGATTTTCAGTATATCCAACTTCTTTGAATGCTATTTGTATTACTTTTTCTGATTTTTTCATAATGTTTTTTTATTGTAAAAATAAGTATTTTATGTTAAATGAAATCAAAACAATCCATCGTTGTTTTCCCCCATCATTGTGTCACCAACTCTTTTTGCATCTTTAGAGGCACTTTCAAGAAGTTTCTTTGTGTTTTTAGGCTCATCGCCAACAGCTACATCTAGCACATCTGCTACAACAGCAATAGGGGTAAGTGCTGTTTTTACTGTTGCTGATATTAAATTTGTTAAAAATCCCATTTGTTTTATTTTTAAATTTATTGAGTTAAATAAAAAAGTGTGCCGTTTTTTAAAATGGGAGTCGAACCCAAAAACTTACTGCGCGTTAGAGAAGCTTCAACCTCCACGGTTAACAAGCACACATTATTTTACAACGCTTCATAATCTTTTAGTGAACGTTATTTTTGATTCACTAATAATATCTTTAAAGTCTGCGTGGTCTTCATCAACAACACGCCTTTTATGACCATCCGTATAGCAACAATCAAAATACTTGTATTTTAATGTGTCCGATTTATCTAATTTTCTATTTCCTGATGCTGCAACTATGCGCTTAACCACTCTTGCAACGCTATTTCCGTTGGTATAAAACTTAGAGATAAGCTTTAATTTCCCATATAACGGGTGTTTCAAGTACTGAATTGTGGTCATTTCATTTTGTTTTTAGTGTTTATTTACCACAAATGCGGTCTATCGTTTTATCTACTTCATTTGAAATTTCATTGTATTTGTCATCAGGTACGATTCTTTGCATCGATCTTGTTTTAACTCCTTTCTCGTATTTAAGTTTGCGACCAGAACCTATCCGATCGCCTCCGTGTTTTGATTTTTTGTTTGGCATATTATTGTTTTTTAATTAATTTCCGATTTCCCCGCATCGTAAGTTATTGTTTTAGTTTTAGATTAACAGCATCTATTAGCAATTGCCCGATATGTTCACGGCAAATATCTGCACACTCTTTGAGAATTTTATTTCGGGCAACATCAGCATCATAAGCGTAAGCAACATCAGCATCATAAGCGTAAGCAGCATAAGCAGCAGCGTAAGCAGCATAAGCAGCGTAAGCAGCATAAGCAGCATAAGCAGCATCAGCAGCAGCAGCAGCAGCAGCATCTAATTCTGATTTTTCAATTTCTCCACGACCAAATGCAATTGCAGCCTCAACGGCTTTAATACTTCTTTGGTCTTTCATTAGGTGTTTTGCTTTTTCAGCGCACAAACCTTTTGCCAGAGTGAACGGACGTAAATCCAAATTTATTCTCCGTCCAATCCAAAGCATCCAATCACCTCTTTCGCATGACTCGACAATTTGTTCGATCGTTTTTTCTTCTGCCCAAACCTTTGCACCGTTGCAAGCGTTTAGTTCTATGAGTAACTCTTTAAATGTTTTCATATCTTTTCGTTTTTGTTATACGCAAATATAGTTCGTATATTTGATTCGACAATGAAAAATCAAGATTATTTTCAATAAAAATGAAAGTTTTTTATAAAGTGTTGATTACAAACTCGCTGTCGAACTTCTTAACTTTGTTTTGCAATACCTTTTTAAATTCTGCATATTTTTCTTCTGGAACAGATATTTTAAGAATCTTAACTGGGTAAGGTTTTGGTTTGCGCCCTGCATTCCGTTCGTTGTTTGTTGATTTTTTTGCCATGACTTATTAATTTAATTGATTTATGAATACAATGGTTTTCATTCCATCGATGTTTGTTGCGTAATATGCTTGTTGATGAATCTTTGGTAAGCTTTGATAATATCTTTGTTCTGACATCTCTGCTTTACGTTCAATTCTTTCAAGCGCTTTACGTTGCATTACGGTTTGAGTTACAACAATCGTTTTCGTTTTAGGTAATCTAAATGAAATATGCGATTTTTGCCCCATTATCTCACGTGTAATGCGTTTTCTTTCGGATTGTGTATTGATAACTGAATAGTCAACTGATAATGACTTGTTCGCTGTTAATTTTAGTTTTATTGTTTTCATGATAAATAATTTTAAGTTTTTAATAGCCCCAAACTTTACGTACTGTTTTGGGGTTGTAATAATGTTGTTTGTTTTTATTGTGTTTGATTTCAACACCCTCTTTTCGTAGCTCTGAAATAGCTGTTTTAAAAGGGTGTCCGCCACCATCAAATGGATTTGGAGCGAATCTCATTTTGTTTTTGAGTGAATCTATTATACCCCGTGAATTTGGGTTGATTCGTTTCTTTCCTTTGGTCATGCTAAATCAGTTTTTGTAATGGTTTATATAATTTTTCTTTGTGAGCATTGAATACTCTAAAAACCTGATTGGTTATACAACATTGTTCGGCTGTATAAAATGGATTCAAAGAGTTGAATTGCTTCGATACTAATGCATGGTGTTTTTTATTCTCATTCAGCCAATACAGGTAAATGTAGCGACTGAATTTAGATAGGTTTTTGAAGTTTAGCCAGCTGTTATCGTTTATCATTTTAATTGCTAAATTTCTGTACTTATCGGATTTGTCCGAATATTTATGAAACATAATTCCGTTGCTCCTTGATGGCTTGTAACTCATGGCGTTTAATTTTGGTTAAAGTGTTCGATAAAGGAAACTAACAGACTACAAGTCATTTCCGTTTTTTTAGACAGATCGCCGCAAACTAAGCTTACTATTGGGTTTTTTTCGTCTAAAACTTTATAAACTTGGTAACTTATTCCCTTAATAGCTACTACATATCCCTGCTCTTCTATTTTTTTGATTACAGGAATCAAGTAATTAAAGTCGGTATCAAAAGGATATATTGCTTTCTCGACAAACCTCCCTGTAAACATTGGTGTCGGATCAAGACCTCCCCAAAGGTTTTTTAATTCTCCTACTGTTTTTGCGAATTTATTACCGTTGTAAATCGGTCTATATTCGTTGTGTTGATAATTTATGACTTCGTAGCCAATAAATTCAGCGAATAATCTATTTATTTTTACTTGTTTTTCCATGGTTACAATATTTGGTTTAACATTTCTTTTCGGTCAGATACTATTTGGTAATCTCCTATGAAGGGGTAAAAATTAAACCCTTTATCTCCGTTACCCCAAACTTTAATTATATTATCGTTTCCCATAACAAAATCCGCCGAATCTTTACCCAATGATAATTGGGTTTGAAACCTACGTGTTCCGTCCTGTGTTGCATCGATCTCTAATAGTTTTATTGCCTTCATAACTTAAATTTTTGACTGTTTGATGTAAAAACAAACCTGCACCTTTTTATCAGATACAGGTTTTCTGCCAGAGTTTTTTCGATTTCCTCCGTGTTCTTTTGCCATTTTAATAAATTGAAGATGGAACAATAAATTTGTACTTAGAATATTGCTCTTTCATTCTTTTAATTGCGGCACGTTTTAATGTGTCTCCACCTGATTTTCTCGCTCTTTCACTTAGATAGTCATAATCAACGTGAAAGTAGTGTGATTCACCGTTTTTGTCCTCTGCGAAAATTTCCGCATTACTTCTGTAATTCTTAAAAGTAGTTACTTTTAATGTTTCTTGTTTTGCCATTTTACTGTTTTTTAAATTATTAAAATTTTCCGTTATCCTTCAAAGAATAGTACTCTTCGTCACACACTATAATATGGTCAAGAACCTTGATGTCCATTATTTCTGCGGCTTCTGAAATTTTGCGAGTTATTAATGCATCACTCTCGCTGGGTTGATTGTTTCCACTTGGGTGATTGTGTGCTAAAATGATCCCTGTCGCTAAACTATCTATTGCATACTTCAATATAATTCTAACATCTACAACCGTACCCACGACACCGCCTTGACTTACCTTAGCATAGGCAATTACTTTGTTTGATTGATTCAGCATTAAGAGAAAAAAGCTTTCAAAAATATATATATCATCAAAGTAGAATTGTCTAATGTAGTCGTAAGCCACTTGGCTTGACGTGATTTTGGTTTGTTCAAAAATCGAATTAATCGAATTTACCCTAAGCTCTAAGTGTTTTGCGTTCATGCTATTTAATTTTAAAATTAATCACTTGTTGGTACTCAATTCCAGCTATCAAGGCACTCAATTTAGTGTACATTTCAGAAGATTTTAATCTTGCCTCTGTACCGCTACCCCCAAATGCACCTGAATGACCGCCACTATTTACGTTTACATTTACTAATCGATAACCGCCGTAAACACTCGCATATTCAAGGTACAAATATCTGTCCTGTCCTTTACTAATTGCTTGCTCCTTGTTGTTGCTTAATCCTGTTAAATCACAAATTGTTTTAACTAGGTTGTTTAATTGTGTTGCTGTTGTTTTCATGGTATTTTTGTTTTAATTGAATTTTTAGTTTAAAGTTTTACAGCCATAGTTTGTCCATGATCCGTCTGAGTGTTGCTCCCAATAATTAATGGTTCTTCTACCGTATTTTGTAATAGCCGTCCCGTTGTTTTTCAATGTAGCGTTTGGATATAATATTTTAAATTCTTCGTTACTCAATTGCCCCTCCATGATTGTTTATTTTAAATGGTTATTTACTTTCTATACTAATTATATGCTCTGCCAATTCAGTTCTGCCATAGAAACAATTATCACATGAGCAATCTTTGTTGTACCCTAATTTTTTAGACGCTTTCAATAGTTGTGTTTTGTGGTCTTCGATGCCTTCATCGTCCATCGTGCAATCGGGATTTCTTTTGTCGTAATAACAAAGCGATTGCAGTATTTTTGTAGCTTCCATTATTTACTATTATACTCGTTTGTTGCTCTCTGCGAGACATATACATTCATCCCTGCTAACCTGTACTCACCTTTAAGCCTTGCTAATTCAGTTCTAAACTCTTTATAAGTAGCGAAGTCTTTAGGGTTAAGGCAGTCAACTGTTTCAATGCCTTGATTTGTTTTTAGATTAAAGTATCTCATTATTTCTAAGTGTTTAATTAATACTTCTGCAAATATACATACAATATTTGAATTAACAACCATTTAATTAATAAAAAGTACATTTAATTTGAAAACACCAGTAAAATCAAGCGTTTCAAACACTTATTTTTTTTAACTTTCACACTCTCTTAAGTAATTGCAATGTTAAATTGTTGGTAAATGGTATGATAATCAAGGTAATACACTTTTTGAACTGATACGGTTTTTAGTGGTATTTTTTATGTGGTAGTACTCTAATTGACACACTTTGTACGTTTTCCCTTGGTCCATTCCGAGATTAAAACACTAAATAAACTAGCAATTCATGGTTTTTCATACTTGATTTGAATAGCATAGTCTTGATAAAGCTATGCGTGAATAGAATCCTGTGCCTTATAACTGTTATTATGTTAAATACAATTCCCATTGAACCATTTTTCCTTTTCAAAAGGGGAGGGGTATGATTGTACTGTATAGTACCCTAGCAAACACTGTTTACAAAAAACATAAAACCATATAAAATAAGATCAGCATGAGGCACTTTTTTTTATGAGAGAGGCAGGGGTATGATTTTAGATATGGTACTTTGACATCTTGACACACGATCACTTAATAGCTTTATTTTGAATTTTAACGACATCTGACGGCATTTTACACATCGATTGGTACATTTATATATCTAACCTAAATATCATTCGTTGTATAGCTTATTTACGTACACACTCAACTTGACAATACTAACCATATAGGAGCGAAAAAATTAGTTTGTTGATTATCAATGTTTTGTAAAAAGTACGATCGGTACATTTTGTATTAGTGTTGCGTATATAGAAATAATGTGTATATTTGTAGGGGATTATTAACAATAAAAACAAGATAAAATGAGTTTAAGAGAATTTAAGATTGACGGAATGGAGGAGTCTATTTGGGCAGACGAAGTGGAGTTTGATTCAGTGATAGGTGGATGGAATTTCGCAAGAACAGTTGGTGGTGAAAACAACGTATTCGTTTTTGTAGGTTTTTGTCGTGGCTTGGTTTTGATATGAAAATCAATCACCACAAAGTGAAAGTTCTTGAAAGCAAGACGATTATTTATGGTAAATAAACAATAATTAAAATGAAAAATTGTAAAATTTGTAGCACCAAAACCCTGAATATATTTAACATCAACCTTGAACCGATTCTGATTTGCGAAAACTGTGCGAGTTCTATTTTTATTCAGCGAGTACCGTATTACATCGACAAAATGATTAAAATGATTCCAAAAACAAGTGAACCGGATGGGGTTTTTGCTCACTTGGAATCCGTAAAAGGGATGGATATTAAAAACCCTATTCGCCCGATACCTGAATACCCGAAAGGAAGCGTTACGCCGATTCATACTGATTCTCCATTTGAAGACCCTGAATCTTCATTGTTTGGAATGAGAGATAAAATAATTAGAGGAAAAGCGGTTGGAAACACAACAAGGATAGTCGATAATGCTATTCAAGTGTTGTTTTCAGGAAAAGATATTACAATACAAGACCACCAATTACATAGCCGAGAGGGTTTGGCAGACCGAGATTTACTTAACCGAATAGAACAAAGGCTTCGGGTTGAACATAAGATTTCAAGAGACGATATAATCATCGTTAGAAGAGGGCGAACACACTTAATAAAAATAAAAAACGAAGTGTTAAATGACCCAAAGTCCTAACATATCAAAACTCGGAATCGATCTATCAGTATGTATGTACTGCAAAAAAGCTGTTACAGTATTCGATAGAACAACCGACCACTTATTTCCTAAAAGCAAAGGGGGTAAATTGAGTAATGATAATAAAGTTCCTTCGTGTCCAGATTGTAATCAATTAAAGGGCGATATGAATGTAGTTGAGTTCGAGCAATTTTTGGATGCATCAATTCGATTTGAACACATGGAGCATAAAAAAAGAATCGGACATCTTAAAAAAGTGAAGATGAACGTTTCTACAGTAATTAGTAATTTTAATGTTAAAAAACTATGAGCGAACTAATTTCATCTGAATACGCCGTCTATAATATCCTTGAAATAGAATCTCACAGGATAAAAGACTTACGTAAATCCTCCAAAGATTTATATGTAAAAGATCAATACGGTGATTTTATAAAGGTCGCAGAGGCTTATAATTCAAGGATCAACGACATAAAAAATGCGGTGTTCAATAAACCAAAAATGAAGTATTTTATTACATTTATGGGGGCTATGCCTGTAATCAAAAAAATGACATTATCGCACCATAAAATATTCTCTTTTTTTATCAGGAAAATGGATAGCACAAACACTTGTAATAGGCTTTCGATAAGAGATATTGCCCTTTATTCAAAAGTGTCAAATAGCCAAACAGCAATTTCAATAAAGGAAATGCTTGAAATGGATATTATTCAGGAGCAGAAAGAAAAAAACACTCGAAACTATATGCTAAATCCTGCTATTGCTTTCAAGGGAAAACCAGGGGCAATATTTACTTCCGTACAGAAGTACGAAAAATGGAAGCGTGAGAACATGAAGGTTAAAGACAACTATATTTTAGACCAAAAAACAACTTAAAATAAAAACTTAAATTTGCCATGTAAGACTATTGGATTGCAATAATGTAGCCCGATAGCAAAAACAACGCATGGCAAATAGTTTTTTTGACAAGTTCCAATCTGAAAAACCAAAGGATTACAGTTCTTTATTTCAACAAAAATCTGAACCTGAAAAACCACTACCTATTGATGGCAGGGAGATTTTAACTTGTGAGTGGTTTCCGCAATACGAACAATTTGATTACCCTAAAGAGTTTGTTTCCCTTATTGATTCAATAAATTCAGGTTGGCAAAACAGAAAATCCTACATACCATTTGAGTTATACAAAGCACAAGCGCAATATTGGATTGATGAAAATATTGAGATAACCGACTTTGATACCGAAGAAGAACAACGAAATTTTCTTGAAGAAGAAATCCAAAGATGCAAAGACAATTCACTTTATTTTTGTAATAAATATGGATGGATAAAAGAAGATAAGGCTGCTGGCGGTAAACTAAAATACAACGCATGGGAGGCGCAAAAGTTACTTTTATTTCTGTTTGACTGCGGACACTCTATGATGATTGGCAAAGCCCGACAGATTGGGTTTACTACGGTAATGTGTTTAGCAGGAATGAAAAAAGTTAATTTCCTTAAATCCTACTTCATAAAATTTATAACCCACTCCGTAGATAAGGGAGTTGAGATATTTCGTGATAAAGTAAAATGGGCGTACACCAAGGTGCCAGAATATTTAGCGCAAGCCGTAGAAAACTGGACAAAAGACACCATGTCCTTTGATAAAAAAGGAGACAGAAAAGGGCGTGAAGATGGTGGTAGTTCTCGTTTTCAGGTTGATGCTCCAAGTATAAGCGCAATTAATGGTGGGTCTCCTTCTGCTGTTCTTGTGGATGAAATTGGGTTATTTGAAATCTTTGGCGATATGATGCGTGAGGGTCGTCCTGCTTTATTTAAGTTTGATCCTGAAAAAGGTAAAATGATAATGCAACAGCAATTTATTGGATGGGGAACAGGCGGTGAAATGGATAAGGGTGGTTCTGTTTTTGAATCCGAGTTTAAGTCATGTTTAAAAAACTGGAAAGAAGGAAACTATCAATACGGTATTATACCTCTATTTTTTAACGCCTATGCAAAGCCAGGGAATACCCGTGAACACATCGAAAATGAAAGACGAGCGTACTTAGCTGCTTCTGGCACTAAGAAAGAAGACGAGGCAAAAGTTCAGTTTCACCAAGCATATCCAATGACTATTGACGATATGTTTATACGTAAATCTCGAACCCTTGTCCCTGTTCATTATTGTCAACAAAGGTTAGATGATATTTATAACCGAACTCCTGCGGTTGAATATGGGTACTTTGAGCCGATATATGATAAATCACAACCGACCCCTGATTTGTATTTTGAGTTTAGGGTAATTGGATCAAGATTTATTCCAACGTCAGGATTTGAAGATATAAACACAACAGCCTTAGTTATTCATCACCCTCCGTATGGCGAGGTTTGGAGGTATAGGTATTACCAAGGAACTGACCCCATTAGTTCTGAAACAGGGCATTCAAAAATGTCGTCTAGTATTTGGGATGCCTACCTAGAAACAGTTGCGAGTACAGTTTTTTACCGTGAAAGAAATTATAAAAAATGCTTTGAACAATGCCTACTCCAAAACCTTTATTATGACCAAGAAAATAAGGGCGGTGTAAAAGAATTGATCGAAAAAAATACAGGAACAGGGTATTTTGAATTTCAAGAGCAACACGGATTTAAGAAAAAGTTTACGGCAAACGCTGAACTGCCCGAATATCTGCACACACCAAATTCAGGATTAGACTGGTGGGGAATTTCAAATAACGTAAAAACAGCAGGACACTTTATTTCTAAACTGCAAGAACTACTCGAAGCGCATGGAAAAGCAATTGATGTTCCGTGGTTATGGGAACAACTTAAAACATTTATTGAGAAAGATTTAAAAAACTCTCAAACCCATAGGCAAACGAGGTATCAGGCTGCCGACCTTAGGTTTGATTATGATGATGCGATATTCTCCATTTTAATTTCTTATATAAACAGGATTAGCCACATGAGAAAAGAGCCTATAAATGTAAAAAAGGAAACTGAAACAAAAAAAGCAAGTCGTAGATATATGCAGAACGCTCAAACAGGGTGGCGAATGAAACTATGTGAAGTGGATAGTCATGGAAAAATTCTTCGAATAATAAAAGGTTAAAAAAAGCAAAGTTATTTTAATATACCTTTGACGAAATTAAAAATATTTTTATATTATGGCACAGATCTTACAAAAATCAAAAGTAAACACCAATAGAATCAAAATTACCAACAAGGAAAACGAGGATAATTTGGTGAAAGACGTAACGGCATTAATTAGTGAGGTCAATGCGTTATCCGATGGAACGGTTGAAACCACTAATCTTGAACTTACAGGATCGTTATCTGTTCCTGATGGGTTGGTTAGTGCTTTACCTATTAGGTTCGGGGCGGATGAAAACAATGGTTTTTATGGTGTTTCAGATACCCAATTAGGTGTTGCGGTTGAGGGTGTTTTAACAGCTTTATTCGATGCCACGGGAGAAAAAACAGGAAGTGTTGGTGAGTTAGTTACGAATGCAGGGATTGACATTGTAGGTCATTTAAATTCACCAAGCGCAAAAGGGGTTCGATATACAGGAACGATTACAAATTCAGGAACAACGACAGTTGTATTAGCTACAATGGTTGGTATGGCTTCTTTTACTACTATTCCTGATATTGCAGCAGGAGCAACACAAAACATTGTAATTACCAATACTCTTGTAACAGACGATACGGTTGGAATGATTGTGATGCAAACCAATACCGCTGCCAACGGGTCTATTCCGAGAATCAAAACGATTGTTTACTCGTTAAATACGATTACAATTACATTGGTTAATAGCGCAGCGGCTACGGCAACAGGTGGTTTTGCTTGTGATGTTTCTTTCCAGTTATTTCAATTAGCATAAAACAAACTCTACCCAATAAATTTAGCCCGTTCTTTTTGATCGGGCTTTTTTATTTAAAGAATGTTAGTTTCGAGACATAAGAGATAAAGGTTTCTTTCTGAATTGATTCTACGTCCTCGTTTCTAATCTTGAAACTGTAAATCTTTCCGTGCTTATTACTGGATTCTAGTTTATATAATTCAGTATTTCTTTTAAAGAAATCCAAAGCATCCTCTTTTATTTTTCGATATTTAACCGTTGGGAAATCCACATCTTTGTACCAAGTTTTTTTTAAAGGAATCTCTTTTATTTCCTTACTGATATAAACGTGGTATTCCGTGGTATGGTAGTCTGAAATTAAACCATTGCAAGTTAGAACAAATGATTTTGAAACAAAGTGAGGTATGTTATTTTCAATAAGACACTTTATCATACATTTCTGACAATAGTTATTTTATTGTCATTTAAAAAAGTATTAAATTGATTGTCCGACAGGAAAAATACAGCAAACGGAATGTTGTAGTGGTTGGCTATTCTTTCAAGCATCGCAAGGTTTTGATGTTTTCCGTTTTCTATCTCACAATAATAGCATTGGCTAATTCCTATTTCCTCTGCTGCTTTCTTTTGCGTTATACCTAAATCGGTTCGTAGCTTTTTGACTTTATCTTTGAACATAATGCAAATGTAAATATTTCTTTCTAACAAATAGCAAATTAAGTGAAAAAAAAACAATTGAAATTAAATATAACTTTGTCACACTACACGGTGTAGTTAATAATATTAACCCATACGTACCAGTAATGGTAGGTGTAAAAAAAGTAAAAAATGGCATTTACAAGATTTAAAATTCCAAAAAAAGACTACAATGTTGTCGTTATCAACAATGCAGTTGTCGCAGGTGATGCAGTTTTAGCGTCAGGCGAATTATCAATTTTAAACGCAGACACAACGGAAGCGTTCAAAATGAAAGTTGTTGACGGATTAGGATGGTCAAAAACCGCCTATGCAGCAGGAACATTGTCAATTAAAACGATTGATTTTTCAGCGTGTACCTTGCTTGCAAATTCAGCATACACTATGTCAATCGGATTTCCGAATCGTCAGGATGATTTAGAAGGTGGTCGTGAAAGTGATGCGGTTGTAAAAATCAGAACGTTTACGGTTTGGTCAACAAACACAGTTCCGACAGCAGCTAATATTCGGGATTTGTTTAAAACAGCAATCGATAACGACACTTCTGACAGAACGGGCGTAACAGCAGGAACAAATGGTAATAATCTTACTATCACCATGACGGATGTAAATTCAGGTGATACAGTTTTGGATGTGCCAACAGGTGCAACTATTTCCGTTGGAACACCTTATATTGCTCCATCAGGAACACCAACAATCGTGGCTGACTACGCAAGCGGTTCATCGGTTGCGGTAGCAGGTGAGTACACAACCTATGTTTTGCGTTACCGAACATTTGCTCCAACGGCATTGTTTAATGGTCAAACAATGCGTGAACACAAATCGGTGGTTTTTATCGAAGAAACCGCAGGTGGTTTTGGTGCATTTGAAACAAAATTGGATTCAATCCTTGATGGGTCATACGCTACGGTAGCCGACTTCCTTGGATTCCCAACAGACTAAAAAATCAGAGTAAACTAGGGGGGGTAATTTAATCTCCCCTTTTATTTATCTTTCATGGCAGAAAAACAAGAAATAGAAGTAGTGTTGTTTGGGCACGAAACATCAAAAGATTTACGGATAGAATACCCTGAACTTGCTGACGATCCAGACTTCCAAGATTTAAACCCAAGCGAAGTTCGTTTGGTTTGGTTAATTGGAAACAGAACATCACCATTATTCAAAGACCATGATAAAATAGAAAAAGCAATTAAAACTGTTTACCCAAAGTATTTTCAAAAACCTGAATTACAAGAAATGTATGAAGGTAATTTACCTACTCGAATTGAAAAAGCAATAATTAGCATGGAGAAATACAACCCGTCACTTCGGCTTGAATCTTCTTTAATTCAAAGGTGGGCGATTGACAGATTAAAGTTTATTATTTCCATGAAAAGCGAAACAGAATTAAAAGACATGGAAATGGGCGAGATAAAGCAATATGCCGACATCGTTAAATCAATCGAAAAAGATTTACCCGCAATGGTTAAACGAGTGGAGGCTTCAAGTGGAATAAAAACCTATGAGCGTTCATCAAAAAAACGAGTATTGGTAAATATTAATGACGGAGTAACTAATTTCTAATGTGGAATAAACAAGGACAAAGACCAAATAGGCTTGATTCTGTAAAAGACGAGGCTTATCATGCTAAAATGGCTACATACTGCCTTGGATCAATGAATAACCCTACTTATTTGAGATACATTCAAAAATGCCTGATAAACTATTCTTTTTACGAAGGAGGTGATGGTCAATGGATTTTTGAAGAAGATACCGTAAACTTTTTCCTTGATGAATCAGGGGATTCAAGGCACAGAACAAAATGGGTTAAAAATATTATTAAACCGATGGTTCGGCAATTCATGGGTAACGCTATAAGGTTATCGTATGATGCCGAGGCACAATGTATTTCACCGTTCGTAATAAACAAACGAGAAATGGAACTCAAACGCATTAAAGGCTTTGAGCAAGTAAGTAAGCAGTTTCCGTTTTTTGAGGGTATTATAAAAGATAATTTACCTATTGGTGATACAGAAGAAGAAACCGAGGTAATTTTTGAAAACACTTTTGTTGAAGACTACGTTGAGGATATTAATAATTTAATGGAGTACATATCCACCGAAATAAAACTAACATCTGAAATAAAAGAAGAACTCACTCGAAGCCTTGCTTTGTATGGAATGGGAATTTACAAAGGAGGTGAGTTAAACCGAGATTACACAGGTGGAGTGGTTCTTCCTTTCTTTTTTGGGTGGGATATGTCAGCCATGAAGCGTGATTTACGTGATGCTGAATATCAATTTGATTGGGGTTATTATGATGCCCCAAGTATTTTTGAGAAATACCAAAACATCGAAAAATTACACATGGAATCTATTAAGAACTATGGAAATCTAAATGGAAGCCTAAATATTCACCGATTCATAAATAACGTTTATGTAAACACAGCAGGTAAAGTTCCTGTATATAATGTGTATTGGAAAGATATTGAGAAAAAAGAAGCTGGATGGGTAAAAGACGAGTATGGTTATCCGTACTTCTGCTACATTAATGACGGTCTTGGATATACCGACAAGGATTTAATTGAAGCCCCAACCGAGGATGAAAAAAAACGAATGAACGGTAAATTAAAAGAAACCGTTTATCATTCATTTACACGGTACGCTGTAATTATTCCAGGGGAAGAAATCGGAAGCAAGTCAGGTGATATTGTTTTAGAATACGGTCTTGTTCCTTATGGAGAAAAATACGTCCGAAAACCTTCCGAGTGCTACTTCCCATACAAGATCGGTACATGGGATTACGAAAGAGGTAATGTGCTTACTCCACTTGACGATGTAATTGATCCGCAACGATTTCACAACAGGATTATGTCCGTTGTGGAAAGCCACATTATCAATATGCGTGGAACAGGAACAGTGATTTCAGAAGATGCCATTAGTGATTCAGACGGAGAGGCAGAAACAATGCGTAAAATAAACGGATCAAAACCAATTACAGTTGACACATCAAGGGTTGGTTCTGTTCAAAATGCCGTTGGTACGTATGGAACAAATATTGGTCAAGGCACATATCAAATGTTTCAGGTTTTAGGGGAAATAGATAAAATGATTCAGGATGTGACAGGCGTAAATGATGCAATGACAGGAACACAAGGGGGTCAAGATGTATTGGTTGGTGTTTTGGATGCCCAAATACAGCGTGGGTCAATTGTTCAAGAGCCTTTTTATGCAGCATTAACATCAATATTAAACGGTGTGTTTCAGCAAATAGCAAGCGTAGGAAAAGAAATATACATCAATAATCCTCAAAAATTATCTATGATGGTTGGTGATAAAGGGTCTGTTTCAATCCGACTAACAGATGATCACGCACTCATGGATTACCGAATAGCTGTTAAGCGATCTGAAAGCCGTGAACAAGGAGTACAAGCAGGGAACGCATTGTTGTTTACCTTGCTTCAAGCCCAATTAATTGATTCTGTTCGCTTCTCAAACTTATTTGACAGAGCAAACACGACCATGATTGCCCGTGCCATGCGTGAATACCAAAGAGAGAAATTGCAAGCGCAATATGAGCTTGACAAAATTAACGCTCAACGAGTTCCGGAACAACAAGTTGCAATGGCTCAACAACAACAATCTATTATTGATGAATCTGCAAATCAAAGACAAGCACAAGTTGATGATAAATTGCTTACACATGAGTTGGATATGGAAAAAACTGCATTTATTGAGGATTCAAAAACAAGTCGTGACATCACATTAAAGCAAGGAAATAAAGCTTAAAAAAACACATTGTATTAAGATTTAACTTTGAAGAAAATTATTTAGTATGGCAGATGAAGTAAAACAGACCGTCACAGAAACGGAAGACGTTAGGGATAAAATCTTTGGCGCACCAGTAGTTGAACTTGAAAAAAAGGAAACCGAAGAAGAAGAGGAAGAAGAAATCGAGGATAATGAAGAAGAAGATGACAATGAGGAAGAAGAAATTGAAGACCTTTTTGGTGTAACAGTTAAGCCTGTAAAAAAGGAAAAAATTAAACTTGACTTCGATATTCCAACAGAATTAAACGAGGTTGTAAAAAAGAAATTTGGAGTTGAGGATATTCCTACTTTTTTAAGTTCAGCCGAAACATGGAGAGAGCAAGCGCAGGAAGGGGCAAAAATTAAAGAGCAGTATGAATCAATTATAGCTGATCTTAATTCTATGCCACCAAACCTTTCAATGGCGATTCAATCGTGGGTAAATGGTGAGGATTATGCAAAAGTATTAGACCAACAAAGACTGGATTTTAACGTAAGTTTTGAAAAACAAGACAAGACCGTTTTAGTACAGCACTATCTTTCAGAGGATTTTCAAGAGGAAAAAGAAAAGCTTGATAATGGCGATTCTACTCCTGAAGAATTTAAGAGAGCTATTGAATTACTAAGTAAATCAGCTAAAAAGTTGTTTGAAGGAGATAAACAAAGCATAGAGACACAGCGTGTTCAGTACGAATCTAAGCTTCGTGAAAACGAAAAAAAGCTTAAACAATCAAGTCTGGATTCCGTGAAGTCTTTACGACAACATTTTCCCTTGTTTAATAATTCTGAAGTGGATAAAATTCAGAATGTTTTATTAAACAAAGAAGTGGACGCTTTACTTTATAATCCTGACGGAACTTACAAAATTGACGCAGCTAAAAAAACAGCATTTATTATGTTCGGAGATAAAATGCTAGAGCAAATCAAAAAACAAGCTGAAAAAAAAGGGGAAGGGAAAGCCCGAAGAGAAGTCGTTGATAATTCTGATAGAACCATTAAGGCAAACGCTCAAAAGCAAGCTGAAAAAGGGAAAACAGATGAATTTGGTCAAAGAATCCAAATGGCTACAAACAAACCCGATAATCCGTTTGCATAATAATTTAAAATAACAACAAAATGGCAATTAGCAATGAAAAAGAAAATGTGAAAAACCAAGATTTTAATGCTCTTGGATCACAGTACGCAGCCGAATTTGGTCACGGCTCAACAGGTCTTCTTGAAAGAGAGTTAGACAATATGATTCTTGATACAGCACCAAAAATGTTCGCTGACCTCAAATTATTGAGTATGGTGAAATGGGGTACTTGTATTGGTGATGAACTTTCATGGAAAGAATCAGGCGAACAACGTGTGGAAATCACATCCAACGGAACGTCTGCAACGGTATCTTACCCGAACACTCAAACCTTTTCTGTTACCTCAATGGAAGGCGTGGCAAAAGATGTTTTGATTGCATATCCAAACGGGGCGGTTGGGAATATTACTGATTTCAACACAACAAGCCAAACCATTACTGTTTCACCACAAGTAAATGGCACGCTTCCTGCCGTGGTTTCAGGTGCAAGTTTTGCTAATATCGCACCAATTCAAGCTGATGGAAAAGAAGGCTTTGGTATTTATTTTTCAATGCAAACTATTGAAAGAACAGCGTATTTACAAATGGGGAGTATTGCCCGTGTGTATTCTGAAATGGTTATGCGTAAACACCAACAGTTAGGTACAACTAAAAATTTCCTTGCGATGGAGTATAGCAAAATGATGCTACACATCCAAACAAGTATCGCTAACACACTTTGGCTTGGTAAAAAAGGCGAGATCAAAACAGCAGAAGGTATTCCTGCAAAAACAACAGGTGGTGTCTTTGAGGCTATGCTTGATGCAGGGGCTACTAGTGCGAATGGTGTAACACCGTCCACTTTGGTAGATTCATTTGAAAGCGTTGTTTTTGCTTCCGAATACGGATCATTTAGTGGTACTCGTTTCTGTTTCGCAACATCGGAAAACATTCGTTTGTTGTCGAGAAAATACAAAGAGGAACTTACTCAATACAAACCAGACGATACAACAGCGATGTTGAATTTGAATGCTATTGATGTTGGGTCAAGTAAAATCGTCCTTGTTCCAAACAACAGATTCCGTCACGCAGCTTCGTTTCCAGCAATGTATTTGAAAACGTTTTTCATCCTTGATATTGGAAACATCAAGCCATTTAGAGCATGGGGAGATAGAACGGGTACAACTCTTTCATTGAAAGATGGCGTTCCTGTCCGAACAACTACGGAGTGGATCGATGTAAACTTCGGTTTTAAATTCGAGAACCCATTATCCAACGCTTATCTCCAAATGGCATAAGCACAAAAAAAATACAGGGGGTGTAAAAAGCCCCCTTATTATTAATTTTAAAATAAAATCAAAATGCCGATAAAAAAAAGACCACCAGTAAGAAAACAACAAGACCAAGTACAAGGTGAAAATAAAAATCTTGTTCATGGCAACGCACCAACCGAAGGTGACGCACCGATTATTGAAACAAATCAGAAGCCAGGTAAATCCGAATCTCAAGAATTAAAGGAATTGTTTTTAAGTTTTTCTGCTGAAATGAACGAGAAAATTGCATCCCTTAAAGAAGAAAACGAAGAATTAAGGGAGCAGAACAAAGAGAGGCATAAATCATCGTCTGAAGGAAAAGAAATCAATCCTGTGGAAGATTGGCAAGATACGCCTGTTTTGTTTTATTCATTCACCTACCAAAGATTTATTCCAGCGGATATTCGTAAAAACATTGAACACGTTGCGCCTCTTGGAATTATTGTGTTTAAACCAATTGTTCGTAGGCAACAAAACGGTAAGACGGTTTGTGTATCTGCTTTTTCAACGAACAGTAAAGCAGAAATTAAATTTCTTAAAAACCATAGCGACTTAGGTACATTGTTTTTTGAGGATATGGAATCGGCTAGAACGCTTGATTACAATAAGTCAATGCACTTGTTTAATGCTCAAACAACCGTTAAAACATTCTCTGATCAAATGGTTATATCACAATGTAAAGATTTGCATATCGAAATGGATAAGAGCATGGATATTAACCGATCAAACCTTGTAAGCCACATGGCTCAATCAAACATGACGGCTAGGGATTTTGCAAGCTCTGAAATTTCAAAAATGGTTTCAAATCCCATAACAGGGAATCCAACAATTCTTACTGAATCTTAAAAAGCAAATAAATGATTTCCGCTTTAGAACTCCGAAAACAATTAGCCTCTAAACTTGATGCAGAGGGAAGCGACCATTACAGGGATGATTTAGATTATATCCCTGCAATCAACCTTTCAATTAAATGGCTTACCGCTGTGGCTGGTGCTGCTTTTGGAGAAAACAAAATAAGTGAGGAATTTTTTAGAGACATATCATATTCGGGAGTTTTTCAAACAGACGAGAACTCCCGGATTTCTCTTTCCGTTTTTCCAAATGATGTCTGGACGGTGCTTGCGATTTATCCTGTACCTACGACAAAATCAATTTCATCTGCTCCAACTACACTATCAACACAAAGCTATTTTCGTTCTGATTTAGTCCATTTAAGCGCAGACAAGGATTGTATTCGTAAGGGCATAGAAGAATGGGCAAGAGCAAAAAACAATCCATTAGAAGCAGGATA
>Ga0073923_1000003_pt1 | contig 76006 bp, 74 predicted proteins | sample GWRWT4_1June14_FD_70956 | JGI IMG/M metagenome (GOLD analysis project Ga0073923, IMG submission 70956) | Sand microcosm microbial communities from a hyporheic zone in Columbia River, Washington, USA - GW-RW T4_10-June-14 | ecosystem: Engineered > Artificial ecosystem > Sand microcosm >... | reverse complement strand
CCGGCTCGCCAAGCGGATCGAGGCCTGCGAGCACTTCGCGGGCGAGGAACCCTATGACGCCGCCCGCGCCGCCGAACTGCGCCAGCAGGTCGAAGCCAATTGCCCCGGCAACCAGGCCGAGCTCGCCCGCCTGCGCCGCCAGCACGCCGCCAATCGCGCGATCAAGCGCCAGCTCGACCGGCTTGGCCAGCAAGAACCTTAGCAAAGGGGGAAATCAGCCATGCCCGATATCGCCAAATCGGTCGGCTACGGCGGCCGCAACAACAAGGCCGACGTGCTGGTGGTCCAGCGCCTGCTCAACAATTTCACTACCGGAATGGGGATCAATGCCGTCGCGGTCGATGGCCGGGTCGATCCCGGCGGGCGGACGATCCGCGCGCTCAATGCCACGGCCCCCACCGGCCCGGCAATCGATCCCGCGCAGCTCAGCGGCGCCGCCTGGTGGCACGCCAACCAAGGCCGCTATGCCAACAGCGACAAGATCGCCGACCTGACCCCCGATTTCGCCGCGAAAGTCCAGAAATTCATCGACGCCATGCGCGCCGGCGGCGCTCAAGTCCGCGTGTCCTCCACCCGCCGCAACAAAGTCCGCGCCTACCTGATGCACTACTCCTGGCGCCTCGCCGCGGGAGACCTGGCTGCCAAGGACATTCCCCCCGAACCCGGCTGCACGATCGTCTGGACCAACGCCACCGAGCAAAAGTCCCGCGACGCCGCCCGCGAAATGCGCGACCTCTTCAACATCGCCTACCGTCCCTCGCTGAACTCCCGCCATATCGAGGGCAAGGCAATCGACATGACGATCAGCTGGACCGGCGACCTGACGATGCGGGACGCCCCGGGGGCACGCTGGTCGCCGTTCCGCCACCCCGCAGCGGCGATATCAACGCCAGGCTGCACCAGCTGGGCGCGGGGTACGGGGTGATCAAACTGCTCAGCGACAAGCCGCATTGGTCGACCGATGGGCATTGAGGGGATGAACCTGGCAGCCGCCAACGCTTGACTCTGCCGCCATTCCCGCTATTGGCCCGCCCCGACCGGACCTTCGGGTTCGTTCATCCGTCCGAGACAGCTGCTGCCCCGTATCCAGTACGGGGCTTAATCCGCAGCCTAGGCGGGGACAGAGAATTTCCGGGACTTGTGCCCGGCCTGGCGTTTATCGCCCTCCTTCCCTTCCCAAACGGACTCGCCCGCAATGCGCTTTGCAGTGCGGCAAACGTAGCCGGTCGTGCGGGTTTCCCGTGCGGCCATTTGTGAAGGAGTAAGCATGGATCGTTCGCAGAAAGCCGATGCGGTCGCAGCTCTGAACGCAACCTTTGGCGAGGTCGGCGTGGTGGTAGTCACCCGCAACCTTGGCATGTCCGTGGCGCAAACCACGGCCCTGCGGGTGAAGATGCGTGAAGCCGGTGCGTCGTTCAAGGTTTCCAAGAACAGTCTTGCCAAGCTTGCCATCGCAGACACCGACTATGCCGGGATTGGTGACATGCTCACCGGTCCGGTGGCGCTGGCGACTTCGGTCGATCCGGTTGCCGCGGCAAAGGTCGCGGTCGAGTTCGCCAAGACCAACGACAAGTTGGAAGTGGTGGGCGGTGCGATGGGCGCAGTCTTGCTCGATGCCGAAGGGATCAAGGCGCTCGCCACGATGCCGTCGCTCGACGAAATGCGCGCCAAGCTGATTGGCCTCGTTCAGGCTCCGGCGACCAAGCTCGCCCAGCTCGCCACCGCTCCGGCGGCCAAGCTGGCCCGTGTCTTTGGCGCCTACGCCACGAAGGAAGCCGCGTAAGTCTGCTCAGAACTTTAGCCGGAGCCTTTTCCGGCAAAACCATCTCTATTGGAGTGAAACATCATGGCCGATATCGCCAAGCTCGTTGAAGAACTTTCGAAGCTGACCGTCCTTGAGGCGGCTGACCTTGCCAAGGCCCTGGAAGAAGCATGGGGCGTTTCTGCCGCTGCTGCCGTTGCCGTGGCTGCCGCCCCGGCCGCTGCTGCCGAAGCGGTTGAAGAAAAGACCGAATTCGACGTCATCCTGACCGGTGACGGCGGCAACAAGATCGCCGTCATCAAGGAAGTCCGCGCGATCACCGCGCTGGGCCTGACCGAAGCCAAGGCGCTGGTGGAAGCCGCTCCGAAGGCGATCAAGGAAGGCATCAACAAGGCCGAAGCCGACGAAATCGTCGCCAAGATCACCGCCGCTGGCGGCACGGTCGAAGTCAAGTAAGCTTCGCTTACCTGAATACCAAAAGGGCGGCCTTCGCGGGCCGCCCTTTTTTGTTGGGCACGCGAAAATACGCGCTATTTCAGCGTCTTGATATAGTCGATCACTTCCTTGCGCTTGGCCGGATCAGGCATGCCGGCATAAGTCATCCTGGTACCCGGCACCATCTTCATCGGGTTGGTGAGGTAAGCGTCGAGCGTCTTGTCATCCCAGGTCAGCCCCGAAGCCTTCATCGGTTCCGAGAAGTCATAGCCCGCGACATCGCCAGCCTTGGTGCCATAGATTCCGGCCAGACTGGGGCCGACGCCGTGCTTGCCCTTTTCGGTCGCATGGCAGGTGGCGCACTGCATGAACACGGCCGGCTTGGCCCCGGCAACGGGTGCCACGGCAACGCTTTCGCTGGCGGCCGGGGTGGCGGGATCGGCGGGCTTGTCAGGGGCCGGCTGGCCGCAAGCCGAGAGCGACAGGGCAAGGGCGACCAGCGCCCCGGTGGTGATTGTCTTGCGCATGGGTACTTCCCTCCCTGCAGGTGTGGAAACCAGTGAGACTTCATAGGCGAGCGAACGGCGCGAATGAAAGTGCGTTTCGGTCCACCGCCGTTGCATAAAGCGCACGGCCTTCCAGAGAATTGATCGAAGTCAGGCAAAAGCCCTTTCCCCGCTTGCCGCCCGCGCCTATCCGGACCGGCTTTATGCCTGACGCACCCGCCCCCACCCCGATGCGCGCCGAACTGCGCGAAACGCTGCGCCTCGCAGGCCCGCTGGCGGCGACCAACCTGCTGCAGATGCTGGTCCACGCGATCGACGTGATCTTCATCGCCCGGCTGGGCGACAAACCGCTCGCCGCATCGAGCCTGGGGATCGCGATTTTCGGGCTGACCCTGTGGGGCATGACCGCGCTGGCCACGGCTTGCGCGCCGCTGATTGCAGCCGAGCTGGGCCGCCGCGACCATGCGGTACGCGAAGTACGCCGGTCAGTGCGAATGGCGCTGTGGATCTCGGTCGCGCTGGGGCTGCTGGGCATGGCCATCGGCTTTTCGGGCGAGGCACTGCTGCTGGCCAGCGGGCAGGACGCAGAGATCGCGGCGATGTCGGGCCAGTTCCTGGCGATCCTGTCCTGGGCGATGATCCCGATGATCGCAGCCAGCGTGATGCGCACTTTCGTCGCCGCGCTGGGCAAGCCGGGCTATGCGACTGCAATCACCGTGCTGGCGGTGGGGGTAAACCTGGTCGGCAATTGGGCGCTGGTCTTCGGCAACCTGGGCCTGCCCGCGCTGGGGCTGGAAGGCTCGGCGATATCGAGCCTGCTCACTTCAATTGCGATGATCCTGGCCTATGGCGTGGTGATCCGGCTGGATCGCAAGCTGCGTCGTTACCGAGTGCTGGGACGCTGGTGGCGGCCCGAATGGCAGCGGCTGCGCGAGATCATGCGGATCGGCACGCCGATCTCGCTGACCGTGCTGGCCGAAGCCGGGCTGTTCAGTCTGGCCGCGCTGCTGATGGGCCGGATCGGCGAGGCCGAGCTGGCCGCGCATACCGTTGCGCTGAACGTTGCCGCGCTGGCGTTTCAGGTGCCGTTCGGGATCAACCAGGCCGCAACGATCCGGGTCGGCTACCACTTTGGCGCGGGCGACCGGGCGGCGATCGGCCATGCCGGGTGGAGCGCGATCGTGCTGTCGGTCGGTTTCATGGCCACCACCGCGCTGGCCATGCTGCTGGTCCCGACGGTGATCTTGCGGCTTTACCTCGACCCCGATGCGCCGCAGAACGCGGTGCTGGTGGGCCTGGCGGTGCAGTATATGGTGGTCGCCGCCGCTTTCCAGCTGTTCGACGGAGCCCAGGCGGTCGCCGCCGGAGCGCTGCGCGGATTGCAGGATACCTCGATGCCGCTGGCGATCGCCCTGTTCGGCTATTGGGCGGTGGGCTTCACCACTGCGATTGGCCTGGGTTTCTACACTCCGCTCGAAGGGCTGGGGGTGTGGATCGGCCTGGCGCTGGGGCTGGTGGTGGTCGCGGTGCTGCTGACCTGGCGCTGGCACCGCCGCGAGGCGCTGGGGCTGCTGCCCAAACAGCGGTAAAATAGGGACAGTCCCTATTTTTAGCGATTGATGCTCTCGCGCGTGACTGGCAAAGTAGGGACTGTCCCTGTTAAGTAGGGACTGTCCCTATTTTGCCGATTGGGAGATATCATGCCGAGATCAGCCCGGATCGTCATTCCCAATGTGGCGCATCATGTAATCCAGCGCGGAAACCGCCGGCAGGCGATTTTCCATGATGACGGTGATCGCGCTGCTTACACCTCGATGTTGGCAAATGCCTTAAAAGTGCATCAGACCAAGTGCCTCGCCTGGTGCCTGATGGACAATCACGTCCATCTGATTCTCGTTCCGCAGCACGAAGATGGGCTGCGCGCACCGCTCGCCAGCGTTCACACCAACTATGCGCAGTACTTCAACCGCAAACTCGAAGCGTGCGGCCATTTGTTCCAGGGCCGGTTCCTCAGCTATCCGATGGACGATGCCCATTTGATGGTCGCAGCGCGTTACATTGAGAACAACCCGGTCAAAGCCGACATGGTCGAGCATGCGGGCGATTGGACCTGGTCAAGCGCCCGAGCACATCTCGGCCTTGGCTCAGATAGCCTCACGGACGCCAAAGTCCTTGGCCGACACATCGCCAACTGGGACGCGATGCTCACTGACGGACTTGAGGCCAGTGATCGAATCGAAAGTGCATTGAAGAGCGGTCGGCCACTCGCAGATCCTGAATGGGTATCCCTGCAAGCAAAAGAGCTTGGCCGTTCACTGACCCCGCCAAAGAGGGGTCGTCCAAAGAAAAACCAAAAATAGGGACTGTCCCTATTTTTGGTAGAATTTTTTCCGGCCAGACTCTTCTTGACGCCCGGCAGGCGCGCACCCATATGCGCCTCGCTGGCACTCTTGGTGTGAGAGTGCCAATACAACTCAACCATCATGTAGAGAGGTATCCACATGAGCTTTCGTCCGTTGCACGACCGCGTGCTTGTTCGCCGCGTCGAGGCTGAAGAAAAGACCGCTGGCGGGATCATCATCCCTGACAGTGCCAAGGAAAAGCCCGCCGAGGGCATCGTTGTTGCCGCTGGTGCGGGCAACAAGGCCGAAGATGGCAAGGTTACTCCGCTGGACGTCAAGGCTGGCGACAAGGTGCTGTTCGGCAAGTGGTCGGGCACCGAAGTCAAGCTGGACGGCGAAGACCTGCTGATCATGAAAGAAAGCGACATCCTCGGCATCATCGGCTGAGGCCTTCGTTTTTCTTGCGCCTGAACAGTGGTCCAGGCGGTCCAAGCATAGCACGCAACTCAATTTGAAAGGTAAACATCATGTCAGCCAAGGACGTGAAATTCGGCCGCGACGCGCGTGAGCGCATTCTCGCCGGCGTCGATATCCTCGCCAATGCCGTCAAGGTCACGCTGGGCCCCAAGGGCCGCAACGTGGTGATCGACAAGAGCTTCGGCGCACCGCGCATCACCAAGGACGGCGTTACCGTCGCCAAGGAAATCGAGCTCAAGGACAAGTTCGAGAACATGGGCGCACAGATGCTGCGCGAAGTGGCCTCGAAGACCAACGACCAGGCCGGTGACGGCACCACCACCGCCACCGTGCTGGCCCAGGCCATCGTTCGCGAAGGCATGACCTGCGTTGCCGCCGGCATGAACCCGATGGACCTCAAGCGCGGGATCGACCTGGCTGTGACCGCGGTTACTGCCGATCTGGTCAAGCGTTCGAAGCCGGTTTCGGGTTCGGCCGAAATCGCCCAGGTCGGGATCATCTCGGCCAATGGCGACCGTGAAGTCGGCGAAAAGATCGCCGAAGCCATGGAAAAGGTCGGCAAGGAAGGCGTGATCACCGTCGAGGAAGCCAAGGGGCTCGAGTTCGAACTCGACGTCGTCGAAGGCATGCAGTTCGACCGCGGTTACCTCTCGCCCTACTTCATCACCAACCCCGACAAGATGACGGTCGAGCTGGATAATCCCTATATCCTGATCCACGAGAAGAAGCTCTCGTCGCTCCAGGCGATGCTGCCGGTCTTGGAAGCGGTGGTCCAGTCGGGCCGTCCGCTGCTGATCATCGCCGAAGACATCGAAGGCGAAGCGCTGGCCACCCTGGTGGTCAACAAGCTGCGCGGCGGGCTCAAGGTCGCGGCCGTCAAGGCTCCCGGCTTCGGCGATCGCCGCAAGGCGATGCTCCAGGACATCGCGATCCTGACCCAGGGCGAGATGATCTCCGAGGACCTCGGCATCAAGCTTGAATCGGTGACGCTGGGCATGCTCGGTCAGGCCAAGCGCATTTCGATCGACAAGGACAACACCACCATCGTCGACGGCGCTGGCGCAGCGGACGACATCAAGGCCCGGGTCGAACAGATCCGCGCCCAGATCGAAACCACCACCAGCGATTACGACAAGGAAAAGCTGCAGGAACGTCTGGCGAAGCTGGCCGGCGGGGTTGCCGTGATCAAGGTTGGCGGGGCTTCGGAAGTCGAAGTCAAGGAGCGCAAGGACCGCGTCGATGACGCGCTGCATGCGACCCGCGCTGCGGTGGAAGAAGGCATCGTCCCCGGCGGCGGTACTGCGCTGCTCTATGCCACCAAGGCGCTCGACGGCCTGAAAGGCGTCAACGACGACCAGACCAAGGGCGTGGACATCGTCCGCAAGGCAATCACCGCCCCGGTCAAGCAGATTGCGCAGAACGCGGGCCACGACGGCGCCGTGGTGGCAGGTAACCTGCTGCGTGAAGGTGACGAGACCCAGGGCTTCAACGCCTCAACCGACGTCTATGAGAACCTGGTCAAGGCCGGCGTGATCGACCCGACCAAGGTTGTCCGCACCGCGCTGCAGGATGCAGCATCGGTGGCTGGTCTGTTGATCACCACTGAAGCTGCGATCTCTGAAAAGCCCGACGACAAGCCGGCCATGGGCGGCATGCCCGGCGGCGGCATGGGCGGCATGGGCGGGATGGACTTCTAAGGTCCCAACCATTCGCGAATCACGAATTGGGGGCCGGAAGCGCAGTCTTCCGGCCCCTTTTTCGTGGCTTTTACGCAGTTGCCCGCATTTGCGGCTCGGCTCGTCGCGCTGGGCTATCAGCGCCGGGCAGCGTTAGCCAAACAGAAAGCATGTTTGGGCTATCGCATTCCACATGACCACGGGACTGGTTTCAAGATTGCTCGTCGGCGCTGCGCTGGCCACCGCGATGCTGGCATCGGCTGCACCCGCGCAGGCCGATTCACTTGAGTCCGAATTCGACAAGGCGTTCAATCCTACGGCGGTTGCCGCGCGCAGTTCATTGCAGGCTCCGGCCAAGGCCCCACCGCTCAAGATTCAGCCCAGCACCGAAAGCGCCAAACGGGTGCTGCCCAATTCGGTCCGGCCTTTCGTGGCCGCTGGAGCGCCGCGGCCGTACGGCTCGGGCCTCGATGCCCAGCTGGCCATGCATGCCGATCCCGGCATGGGCCGGATCGGGGTGGCAGCGATTGACCTTTCGACCGGCCGGACCGTCTCCGTGCTGGGTGACACCCCGTTCCCGATGGCCTCCACCAGCAAGGTCGCGATCGCCGCGACGTTCCTGGCCGGGGTCGATGACGGGCGCTTCAGCCTGGATGCCTATTATCCGCTGATGGTGCCGGTCAAATCGAAGAAGTATTCGACCACGGTTGCCCCGGTCCGTCCGGGCCAGATGATGACCGGCCGGCAACTGGTTGAGCGCGCGCTGATCTATTCGGACAATCCCGCAACCGACGCCTTGCTGGCGGCGGTGGGCGGACCAACCGCGGTCAACCGCTGGATGCGTTCGACCGGCAACACCGGCATGCGGATCGACCGCGATATCGCCACCTTGGTGCGCGATGACGGCGAATTCAACCCGGCGACGATGATCGACGAACGCGACAGCGCCACCCCGCTGGCCATGGCGCGGATGCTCTCGGGGCTCTATCAGGGCCGCTGGCTCAGCCCGAACAGCCGCGCTTTCCTGATCTCGACCATGGAACGCTGCCGCACCGGCAAGCGCCGGATGCCCGCCCTGCTGCCAGAGGGCGCGCGGATCGCGCACAAGACCGGGACGCTTTCCAACACCGCCAGCGATGTCGGGCTGGTCCGCACGCCCGATGGACAGGTCTATGCGATCGCGGTCTATGTCACCGGCCAGGGCGGCCACGCCGGGCGCGATGCCAAGATCGCCGCGATCACGCGCACGATCTATGACGGCTACACCGGCGCAAGCTCGGTCTATCGCGCTTCGGCGCAGTAAAAGAAGTTTTGCATGGTTCGTGGATGGCAAGCCATCCCCTTGCGCAACACCAGCCCGCTCCCCCGGCCCGACCACCCATAGGGTACCGTCAGCGGGTGGTCGGGCCGGGGGAGCGGGCTGGTGTTGCGCTGTTTCAGCTTGCTGAAACCGAACCTACATCTTCCCATAGAGTTCCCGCTTCGGCCCCAGGTAGCCGAACAGGTAGGCGCCGACCTTGCGCATCTGAATCTCTTCCGCGCCCTCGGTGATCCGGTAGCGGCGGTGGTGGCGATAGATGTGTTCGAACGGCTTGTGGCGCGAATAGCCGATCCCGCCGTGGACCTGCATCGCCCGGTCAGCCGCTTCGCAGACCAGCCGGTTGGCCCAGTAATTGCACATCGAGACCTTGTCGGAGAGGGTGCGTTCGATCTCTTTGTGATCCATCCGGTCCATTTCCCAGGCGGTCTTGCGGATCAGCTGGCGCAGCATTTCGGCCTGGGTGGCCAATTCGACCAGCGGGAACTGGATCGCCTGATTGTCGGCCAGAGGCTTGCCGAACGGCTTGCGCTGGCGTGCGTACTTGACCGATTCCTCGATGCAGAACACCGCCGCGCCCAGCGAAGAGGCGGCCTGGCGGATGCGGTTCTGATGGACAAAGCTCTGCCCGATCCCGAGGCCCCGGTCGATCTCACCCCAGTAGGCTTCCTCGGGCACCCAGACGCCGTTGAGGCTCAGCCGGGGATGATCGGTCGGCATGTTGAAGGTCCACATGTATTCCTCGATCACCAGCCCCGGGGTGGGGTTGGGAACGATGAAGCAAGTGATCCCCTTGGCATCACCGTCATTGCCGCTGGTGCGGGCGAAGCACATCATGTGGGTGGCGGTGTGCATCCCGGTGATCCACATCTTCTCGCCGTCGATCCGCCAGCCGGGCTGACCATCGCGAGTCTCGCGCACCGCGCGGGTTTCCATGAAAGTCGCATCGCTGCCGTGGTTGGGTTCGGTGAGGCCAAAGGCGGTCTTCATCCGCCCGCCGAGCAGGGCCTCGGCATCGCGGGCATATTGTTCGGGCGTGGCAAAGGCCTTGAACAGCAGGATAAAGGGGTTGTTGCCGACGATCGAGTGCTCGTTCTGAAGATCGTTGAACAGCCCGAGCCCCTTGGCCGCCAGATGTTCGCGGATCACCGCCAGGTCGAGCTGGCTGCCCCCCTTGCCGCCCATTTCGACCGGCCAGCCATAGCGGTAATGCCCCGCCGCATCGGCCAGCCGCCGGGCTTCGGTGAGCAGATCCTCCCATTCCTGACGCGGCAGGCCCTGGTTGTCCCAATCGGTGCGGGCATGTTCGCGGCGGTGATCGAAGAACCGTTCATTATCATCGCGCGCCTGCAGCGGCTTGATCGTGCTTTCGATGAAAGCGTCGAGTTCGGCCAGATAGTCGGTCAAATGCTGAGGCAGCGCGAAGTCCATGTCAGTTCCCTTCCCATTGTGCCCGCGCCAGGGCGAGCGACGGATATTTCGGCATGTCGGCAGTCAATTTGTCGAGCGTCATGCGGCGCAGTCTGGCCAGCATACCCGGCGTCGCGAGATCGACCTTGCCTTGCATCAAATCGGCGGAGAGCGGGGCATCGGTGGCAGAGGGTCGCTGCTCAAGCTCGCGCGCGACGATCCCCAGCGCATTGCGCGCTACCGCCAGGTCGAACTTGCCGCGCCCGGCGAGCAGCGGCTTGATATCGCTGGCCAGCCATTCGGAGACAGCGGTGAGGATCTCGGCCCCGCTCGGCTCGCCGGTTCCGGGTGCCAGTGGGGCGGCAGCGGGCGGCAGCGGGCGGGCACGCTCGGTTTCCGGAGCGAGCTCCTCGAGCAGGAGCAACAGGTCGAGCTCCTGCTCGGCAGTGCGGCGGGCGACTACTACGCGCTCGACCGAGCGATCATGCCCGGCGCGCCAGAAGCCGCCCATCTGCAGGCAGCCCAGCGCCCACCAGAAGGTGCGGTAGATCGTCCAGAAGCCGAACCGCGCGGGATCGAAAGTGTCGCCCCCGGCGGCCTGATAGGCTTCGGCCAGTTCTGCGATCGAGGTCAGGCCATAGCCCGGCCGGTCGGGCCGCGAAAAGCGCCAGACCGTCATGCAGCCGAAGGCCAGATCCTCGTGCCAGTCGCCCAGGTGCGCCAGCTCCCAGTCGAGCACCCCGGTCAGGCGGCCATGCTCGAACATCAGGTTGCCGAGGCGGAAATCGCCGTGGACCAGCCGCGGTTCGACCGGCGGGGGCAGGTTGGCCTCGAGCCAACGCAGCGCCAATGCCAGCACCGGACGATCGCCGCCATATTCGAGGAACCGGCGGCGCAGTTCAGCCAGCGCCGCGGCGGTATCCATGACCGGCACCGCCAACCCGCAGCATGGGGTGCGGTGGACCGCCACCAGCTCGCGCGCAATGTCATGGATCGTCACCGAAGGCTTAGCCTCGGCCAGCATGGCGTTGGGATCAGGTGACCCGGCCAGGCAGCGCATGACATAGCCTGAGCCGATCCCGTCGGCCGGTTCCAGCTCGACCAGCACTTCGGGCGCCATGACCCCGGCGGCGTGCGCAGCGCGGATCAGCGCGGCCTCGGCATGGTGGTCAAGCGGCCTTCCGGCCATCATTTCCAGCGAAGGCGCACGGCGCAGCACGCACAGCTCATCGCCTGAGGAAAAGCGCCAGCTTTCCATATTGGCCCCGCCCGACAGCCGCTCCAGCCCGGCCGGCGGCGCCAGGCCGATCCGCGCCAGTGCGCTGGTCAATCCCTGTTCAAGCGAGTGGTTCACCGCGCATGCTCCGGCCGGGCCAAAGGGCCCAGCGGCGCAATGTTAATCGCGCGATTAATTATTGCAAGGCGCATGCAGTAGGCAAAGAAAAGGGGCGCCGGGTTTCCCCGACGCCCCCAATTCTTTTGCCAAAAGGCGAAGATTACATCTTCTTGGCAGCTTCTTCGGCAGCCTTGGCAGCGTCGCCAGCAGCGTCCTTCGCGGCGTCGCCAGCGGCGGCAGCAGCGGTTTCGACGGCGGCAGCGCCTTCCTTGGCAGCTTCAGCGCCGGCAGCAACAGCGCCCGAGGCGTCAGCAGCGGCTTCCGAAGCGGCTTCGGTGGCAGCTTCCGAAGCAGCGGCAACGGCTTCATCAGCCTTTTCGCCCGAGCAAGCCGAAAGCGAGAGAGCGGCACCGGCGGCGGCAGCGGCGAGAATGATCTTGCGCATGTATGGTAATCCTTGAACAGCAAGTGGACCACGCCCGTCATGCCGCCGTTATTGGAGACATGCCGAACGGAAAGCCTACCAAGGCGGTAGACTTCGACGCCCAAATAATGTCGTTCGCGCGACTATGCAAGCGATAGTCGCACGGGCCTTCAAGGAGCGCGCATTTCCGCGCTTTTGCCATAGTCTGAGGCAATTGTGGCAAGGTCATGACGGGCTTTTGGCAGCGAGAACGACCCGCGATTCGCGCCTTACGCTGCGCTCAAAGGCCTGCTAACTCAGACTGATGGACGCCAAGCAGCACCTCTACCTGGTCGATGGATCGGCCTATATTTTCCGGGCCTATCATCGCCTTCCGCCGCTGACCAACCCCGCGGGCACCCCGGTCGGCGCGGTCTATGGCTATACCACCATGCTGTGGAAGCTGGCCGACGATCTCAACAAGGCCGACGGGCCCACGCACCTGGCGGTGGTGCTCGACAAGGCCGGAACCAGTTTCCGCAACGACCTTTACGATCAGTACAAGGCCAACCGCCCTCCCGCGCCCGAAGATCTGCGGCCGCAATTCCCGCTGATCCGCGACGCTACGCGCGCCTTCTCCTTGCCGCTGATCGAGGAGGACAACGTCGAGGCCGACGACATGATCGCCAGCTACGCCCGCGCCGCGACGCAGCGCGGCTGGGACGTGACGATCGTCTCTTCCGACAAGGACCTGATGCAGCTGATCGGGCCAGATGGAAACGGCGGCCGGATCGACATGCTCGATACCATGAAGAATGTCCGGATCGGTATTCCTGAAGTTGAGGAGAAATTCGGCGTACCGCCCACGCTGGTCGGCGATGTGCTGGCCTTGATGGGCGACAGCGCCGACAATGTCCCCGGGATCCGCGGGATCGGCCCCAAGACCGCAACCAAGCTGATCCAGGAGCATGGCAGCCTCGAAGGCGCATTGGCTGCCGCGCCAACGATGAAGCCATCGAAGATGCAGGAAAGCCTGATCGAGCAGGCCGACATGGCGCGGCTCAGCCGGGTGCTGGTGCAACTGAAAGAAGATTGCCCGCTGCCGATGCCGCTCGACCTCTTCAAGCTGGGGACCATTCCGCCCGATCCCTTGGCCGAATTCCTGTCCGAGCACGGCTTCACCAGCCTCTTGAAGCGGCTGGGTGACGGGCGCGGCAGTCCGGAGCGGCGGACCGATCTCAACCCGGCCAAGCCGGTCACTGCCGGAGCCGCTGCGGCGCCTGCGGGGACTCGCCAGCCGCTGCCCGAATTGCCGCCGATTGATCGCAGCAAGTACGAATGCGTGCAGTCGCTCGAAGCACTCGACGTCTGGATCGCGCGCGCCTTTGCCGCGCGGCTGGTGGCGTTCGATACCGAAACCAGCGCGCTTGACGCGATTTCGGCCGATCTGGCCGGGGTCAGCCTGTGCACCGGGCCGGGGCAGGCCTGCTATATCCCGCTGGGCCACGGCGGAACCGACATGTTCGCCGAAAAGCCGCAGCAAGTGCCGCTGGCCGAGGCCGTGGCCCGGCTGAAACCGCTGCTTGAAAGCGACGCGGTGCTGAAAGTCGGGCAGAACGCCAAGTACGATCTCAACGTATTGGCGCGGCACGGCATCGCGGTCGGGCCAATCGACGATACCATGGTGATGAGCTTCGATCTTGACGCCGGGCGCAGCATCGACGGAATCGGCGGCGGGCACGGGATGGACGAGCTTAGCCAGCGCCACCTCGGCCACACGCCGCTCGCCTTCAAGGACCTGTGCGGGACTGGCAAGAAGGCGATTTCGTTCACCGAAGTGCCGACCGGCCGCGCAACCGAATATGCCGCCGAGGATGCCGAAGTGACCTGGCGGCTGCACCGCCTGCTCAAACCGCGCCTTTCCGAAGAGCACGCGACCCGCATCTATGAACGGGTCGATCGCCCCCTGGTGCCGGTGGTGGCGCAGATGGAGCGCCACGGGATCAAGGTTGACCGCGAGCGGCTGGCCGGGCTCTCCGCCACTTTCGCCGAGGAGATCGGCAAACTGGAGCTTGAGATCCATGAACTTGCCGGTCAGCCCTTCACCATCGGCAGCCCCCAGCAGCTGGGCGCGATCCTGTTCGACAAGCTGGGCTACAAGGGCGGCAAGAAGGGCAAAAGCGGGCAATATTCGACCGACCAGTCGGTGCTCGAACGGCTCGACGGCGAAGGCGCGCCACTGGCCAGCAAAGTGCTCGAATGGCGCCAGCTCTCCAAGCTGCGTTCGACCTATACCGAGGCCTTGCAGGATGCGATCAATCCGCACACCGGCCGGGTCCACACCAGCTACAGCCTTGTCGGCGCGCAGACCGGGCGGCTCTCCTCGACCGAGCCCAACCTGCAGAACATCCCGATCCGCACCGAGATCGGCCGCCAGATCCGCGATGCCTTCGTGGCGGAACCCGGCAACGTCCTGCTCGCCGCCGACTACAGCCAGATCGAACTCAGGCTCGCCGCGCACATGGCCGACGTGCCTGAACTCAGGCAGGCTTTCGAAGCCGGCGAAGACATCCACGCCCGCACCGCGCAGGAAATGTTCGGCGAGGTCAACCGCGACACCCGCGGCCGGGCCAAGACGGTCAACTTCGCGATCCTCTATGGGATCAGCCGCTGGGGGCTGGCGGGCCGCCTGGGGGTGACCCCGGACGAGGCCCAGGCGGTCATCGACCTCTATTTCCAGCGCTTCCCCGGCATCCAGCGCTACATCCACGACACGCTGGCGTCTGTGCGGGACAAAGGCTTTTCCGAGACCCTGCTGGGCCGCAAATGCTGGTTCCCACGCATTTCGTCGCCCAACCAGGCCGAGCGTCAAGGCAGCGAACGCGCCGCAATCAACGCCCCGATCCAGGGTACTTCGGCCGACATCATCAAACGCGCGATGGTCCGCATGATGCCCGCGCTGGAGGCCGCTGGCCTCGGCCATGTGCGGATGCTGCTGCAGGTCCACGACGAACTGGTGTTCGAACTGCCCGAAGGCGATGTGGCGGCGGCCAGCGAAGTGATCCGCAACGTGATGGCTGGCGCGGCGGAACCAGCGGTGAAGCTCAGCGTGCCGCTGGGGGTTGAGATCGGAACCGGCCTAAGCTGGGGCGCGGCGCACTAGTTCCTCCCCCACCGGGGGAGGATTACCCATGCTTCTTGTCCCGCGTTGAGCTGACCATCCCCGGCGCGACGAACCCGATCGGGGTCAGGTTCACTTCCGCCGCCCGCTTCTTGAGCTCGCCTTTGATCTTGGCATATTCGGCCTCCATTTCGGGCGTGACCGTGGCGCGCGAATCCTTGAGCGCGGCGGCGAAATCGGCGGCGGTGACGGTCTTGGCCTTCGCGCCGCGTTCGCGGATTGCGGTCATCCCGGCGCGGCGGGTCAGGTCTTCGAGATCGGCGCCGGTGAAGCGGTCCGCATGCTTCGCAATCTCGGCCAGATCGACATCCTTGGCGAGCGGCATCTTGGCGGTGTGGATCGACAGGATATGCGCCCGCCCGGCCGCATCGGGGGTGCCGACATAGACCAGCTCATCCAGCCGCCCCGGGCGCAGCAAGGCCGGGTCGATCAGGGTCGGGCGGTTGGTCGCGCCGACCACCACGATCGATGACAGCTCTTCCATCCCGTCCATTTCAGCCAGGATCGTGTTGACCACACGGGCCGTGACTTGCGGCTCGTTGCCGCTGGTGCCGCGCGCGGGGACCAGGCTGTCGATCTCGTCGATGAACACCACGCAGGGTGCGACCTGGCGGGCGCGGGCGAACAAGCGGCTGATCTGCTGCTCGCTTTCGCCGTACCATTTGGACAGCAAGTCGCTCGACTTGATCGAGATGAAGTTGGCCTCGCTTTCCTTGGCAACTGCTTTGGCCAGCAGCGTCTTGCCAGTGCCGGGCGGGCCATAGAGCAGGAAGCCCTTGGCCGGGCGGATCCCCAGGCGGCGGAACGCCTCGGGGTTCTTGAGCGGCAGTTCGATCCCTTCCTTGAGCTTTTCCTGGGCCTCGTCGGCCCCGCCGATATCGGCCCAGCCGACATTGGGGACCTGGACCATCACTTCGCGCATCGCCGAGGGCTGGACGCGTTTCAGAGCATTGAGGAAATCCTCGCGCGTGACGGTCAGGTTTTCGAGCACTTCGGGCGGGATCGTCTGCGCCTCCAGATCGAGTTGCGGCATGATCCGCCGCACCGCGTCCATCGCCGCCTCGCGCGCCAAGGCACCCAGATCGGCACCGACGAAACCGTGGGTGGTGCGCGCCAACTCATCGAGGTCGATATCATGCGCGAGCGGCATGCCGCGGGTGTGGATCCCCAGGATCTCGCGGCGGCCCTTCTCATCAGGCACGCCGACCACGATCTCGCGGTCGAACCGGCCGGGGCGGCGCAGCGCTTCGTCGATTGCATCGGGGCGGTTGGTTGCGGCGATCACCACGATGTTCGAGCTGGTGTGGAGCCCGTCCATCAAGGTCAGCAGCTGAGCAACCAGCCGCTTTTCGGCCTCGCCGGGCGTGCCCGAACGCTTGGGCGCGATCGAATCGATCTCGTCGATGAAGACGATCGAAGGCGCAGCCTTGGCGGCTTCCTCGAACACTTCGCGCAGGCGGCGCTCGCTTTCGCCATAGGCGCTGCCCATGATCTCTGGCCCGTTGATGGTGAAGAAGCTCGCTTCGCTTTCATTGGCCACCGCGCGCGCCAGCCGGGTCTTGCCGGTGCCCGGCGGCCCGTGCAGCAGCACCCCCTTGGGCGGATCGACGCCGAGCCGGGTGAACAGTTCGGGATAGCGCAGCGGCAGCTCGACCATTTCGCGCAGCTGGCGGATCGTATCGCCCATCCCGCCGACGTCGTCATAGTTGACCTCGCCGCGCGCGGCGTGAGCTTCCTCGAACTCTTCGCGCAGTTCGACTTCGGTATCGTCGTCGATGTGGACCACGCCCTTGGGCACGGTCGCCACCACGGTCAGGCGGATCTGGGTCAGCGAAAAAGCCGGGGCGTTGAACATCCGCGCCACTTCGGGCGGCATGTCGCGGACCTGCTGCTGGCCGGTGGTGGCAACGATATCGCCCGCGACCAGCGCGCGGCTGAAGAAATTGCGCTTGAGCGCCTGACCGGGACCTTGCAGCCGCATTTCACGCTGCGCAGGCGCAAAGATCACGCGCGTCGCGGGCTTGCTTTCCACCTTGCGGACCTGGACGTGATCGCCCGAGCCAACTTCGGCATTGGCACGCTGCAGCCCGTCGAGCCGGATCACTTCCAGCCCCTCGTCCTCAGGGTAAGGGGCCTGGACCCGCCCCACCGTGGCGCGCTTGCCGACGATCTCGATTACATCGCCCTCGGTCACCCCCAGCGCCGACAGCGCCGAGCGCGGCAGCCGCGCAAAGCCATTGCCGCTTTCCTCCTGCCGCGCCGCCGCGACCTGGAGTTTGACTGCCTTTTCGGTAACTTCGGCCATCATGCCCGCTTTCCATTGTTCGACTCTTCCGGCACCTGGGCCGAGAGGGGAAGCTAGGAACTGGCCGGGGCAATTGCAAATCCGGCAATTGGCCGCACCACGAATCAGGACAAAAAAAGGCCCGGTCGTTGCCGACCGGGCCTTGGAAGTTTTTGGGAGAGGATGCCTGAAAGGCAGGCTCTAAATGGTGCAGTGCCGCATATTGTGCAAGTGCGAAAAGATCATTTTGTGTTGCGTAATTTGCAAGTGTCGTTCACTTCCGCGCAAGCTTGGCCGAATTTCAAGGGGAACCAGTTGGTTCCGCTTCACATTGCCGCGTCCGGACAGCACCGGCGGGGCTGTTATGCCGCACCGCAGCATGCCCATTGCCCCGACTCAGTGCGCCAGCAGCAGCGCCGGGGCAGCCTCATCCTCGAGGAAATAGCGCGTCACCCCGCCGAACAGGAATTCGCGGACCCGGCTGTGGCCATAGGCGCCCATCACCAGAACCTGCGCGCCCAGCCGCGCGACTTCGGCGGCCAACGTTTCCTCGATCGAAGCGCCCTTGGCCACTTCGGCGAGTTCAGCCTTGATCCCGTGGCGGGCGAGATAGCGCAGCGCGTCGGTTGGCGGAAAACCGCTGGCCGCTTCGTCGGTCACGGTGATCACATGGACATCGCCGCAGTCCGCCAGCAGCGGCACTGCCGCGCGCAGCGCCACCGCAGCCTGTTCGCCGCCGTCCCAGGCGATGCAGGCACAGGCCAGCGGCAGCCGCAGCGGACGGCCTGCCGGGACCACCAGGACCGGACAGCGCGCTTCGACCGCAAGGTCTCCGGCATAGCCGCAATCGCGCGAAACCACGATCAGGTCAGCCAGCTTGCCCGCAGCGGTCATCGCCTCGATCGGCGCGGTTTCATACTTGGCGACGTCGAACGGCACGTCTTCATTGGCGAGGCGGCCTTCGAACAGCTCGGCCAGGGCGTCGTCTTCGGCCACGGCAGCCTCAAGCGCCTCGCGCGCGATATAGGCGCCGCCGTAGGGATCGACCGTGACGAAGCGGTCAACCGGGGTGTCGATCAGCAAGGTGACATGCCCTTCGTGGGCGCGCGCCACTTCCATCGCGCTGTCGAGCCGGACACCGTTTTCGGCGTCGCGACCAGTCTGGACAAGAATCGATCGCATGGCAGATCTCCCTTCTTGGCGGAAATCATGCGGCCCTGCGGCTAACAATACCATGATCTGTATCAATCGCCACGCTTGCGCCGCGCGGCGCGATGCGCCACTGCCAAGGCCGCAGGTTTCAGGGAGGAATGCGTGAGCGAGCGGCGCTTCGAGGCGGTGATTTTCGACTTTGGCGGGGTGATCACCTCCTCGCCGTTCGAGGCTTTCAACCGGCTTGAGGAAGAGCGCGGCCTGCCAACGGACTTCATCCGCAGCGTCAATGCCCAGAGCCCCCACGACAATGCCTGGGCCCAGTTCGAACGCGCCGAAATCGATGCGCGCCGCTTCGACCTGCTGTTCGAGGCCGAGGCCGAGGCTCTGGGCCACTCTCTGCCCGGCAGCGCAGTGCTGGCCGTGCTCTCGGGCGCGATCCGCCCGGCGATGGTCGCCGCGCTGGGCCAGCTGGCCGAAGCCGGATACCGCCTTGCCTGCATCACCAACAATGTCCCCGCCGGTCACGGCGCCGGCATGGCCCGCAGCGGCGACAAGGCCGATGCCTATGAACAGGTCTTCGCCCGGTTCGAACAGGTGATCGAAAGCAGCAAGGCCGGGCTACGCAAGCCCGATCCGCGCATCTACACGATGATGTGCGACCAGCTGGGGCTGGAACCGGCGCAATGCATCTACCTCGATGACCTGGGGATCAACTGCAAACCCGCCGCGCAGCTGGGCATGGCGGCGATCAAGGTGGTGAACGGCGAGCAGGCCCTGGCCGAGCTTTCGGCGCTGGTCGGAATTGAGCTTGGATAAACAGTTGCATTTGCCGCAAGCGTGAGGGCAATTCTTGCAATTGCACAGGGCGCGGCGTCCCCTTAGCGCCGCCTGATTCGTTTTGCGGGAGCAACCATGGCCCAGAAGATTTACCCCAATGCCGCAGCAGCGCTCGACGGTGTGCTGCGTGACGGCATGCTGATCGCCAGCGGCGGCTTTGGCCTGTGCGGTATCCCCGACCGGCTGCTCGATGCGGTGCGCGATAGCGGGGTCAAGGACCTGACGTTCGTTTCCAACAACGCCGGGATCGACGGCGAAGGGATCGGCAAGCTGCTGCGCACGCGGCAGGTCAAGAAGATGATCTCCAGCTATGTCGGTGAGAACAAGGAGTTCGAGCGCCAGTACCTGTCGGGCGAGCTCGAGGTCGAGTTTTGCCCGCAAGGCACCTTGGCCGAACGGATGCGTGCGGGCGGGGCCGGGATCCCGGGCTTCTACACCAAGACCGGGGTCGGCACCTTGGTGGCCGAGGGCAAGGAGAGCAAGCTCTTCAACGGCGAGGAATATATCCTCGAAGCGGGGATCTTCGCCGACCTGGCGCTGGTCAAGGCGTGGAAGGCCGACACCACCGGCAATGTCATTTTCCGCAAGACCGCGCGCAATTTCAACGTGCCGGCGGCGACTTGCGGGCGGGTCTGCGTGGTCGAAGTCGAAGAGATCGTCCAGCCGGGCGAGCTTGACGCCGATGCGATCCACTTGCCGGGTGTCTATGTCCACCGGCTGATCGATGGCAGCCCCTACGACAAGAAGATCGAATTCCGCACCACTCGCACCACGGATGTCGGCTGATGACCACGCATGACCAAATCGCCAAGGGCTGGAGCCGCGACCAGATGGCCAGGCGCGCCGCGCAGGAACTGCGCGACGGTTACTATGTGAACCTGGGGATCGGCATCCCGACGCTGGTGGCGAACCATGTGCCCGCAGGCATGACCGTGACCCTGCAGTCGGAAAACGGCATGCTCGGTATCGGCCCCTTCCCGACCGAGGATGAAATCGACGCCGACCTGATCAATGCCGGCAAGCAGACGATCAGCGAGCTGCCGCATTCGGCTTATTTCGACAGCGCCACCAGCTTTGCGATGATCCGCGGCGGCAAGATCGACCTGACCGTGCTGGGCGCGATGGAAGTGGCCGAGAACGGCGACATCGCCAACTGGATGGTCCCCGGCAAGATGATCAAGGGCATGGGCGGGGCGATGGACCTGGTCGCCGGGGTCAAGAAGATCATCGTGGTGATGGAACACTGCGCCAAGGACGGCAGCCCCAAGTTTATCCCGGCCTGCACCCTGCCGCTGACCGGCCGCAACGTGGTCGACATGGTGATCACCGATCTCGCCGTCTTCCACCGCGCCGACCACAGTAGCCCGTTCAAGCTGATCGAGCTGGCGCCCGGCGTCAGCGCTGAAGAGGTCGCCGCGCGCACCACCGCGCACTACGTTGCGTAGAATTGCGGCCAACCCCGGCACCCCCTGGCTGGTGGCCGGAGCCTGGCTGTCGTTCGCGGCCTCTGCGCTGCACATTGGCTGCATTCTGGGCGGCCCTGCCTGGTACCGGTTCTTCGGGGCAGGCGAAGGCGTGGCCCAGGCCGCGGAACGCGGTGAGTGGCTGCCGACATTGCTGACCCTGGCCATCGCCGCGGTGCTGGCGCTGTGGGGAGCCTATGCGCTGTCGGGCGCGGGCCGGATCGTGCGGCTGCCACTGCCGACATTCTGCCTGGTGGGGATCACTGCGGTATACCTGCTGCGCGGGCTGATCCTGATCCCGCTGGTGCTTTGGCGCCCGGAACTGGTCGATGCCTTTGCGGTCTGGTCATCGCTGATCGTTCTGGCCTATGGTCTGGTCCACGCGGTCGGCCTCTATCGGGCCTGGCCCGCCCTGCGCGCCCGCGCCTGACCACCCAAGGAGCAAGACCCCCATGACGATCCGTGTCCACCACCTGCAAATTTCACGTTCGACCCGGATCATCTGGCTGATGGAAGAGCTGGGGCTGCCTTACGATCTGGTCCAGCACACGCGCGGCGCCGATTTCCGTTCGCCGCCCTCGCTTTACGATGTCCACCCCTTGGGCAAGGCTCCGGCGGTCGAGGTCGATGGCCGGGTGATGGTCGAAAGCTCGGCGATCATCGAATACATCGTGGACCGCCACGGCGGCGGCAAGCTGCAGCCCCCCGACAGCGGCCGCGCCGAATACCTTGAATGGCTGCACTTTGCCGAAGGCACGCTGGGCATGCCGATGCTGATGCGGCTGCTTGGGCCCCGGCTTGGCCTGCCCGATGGCGCCCTGGCCTGGATGGACGCCGAGCTGAAGAAGCAGCTCGACTGGGTTGAAAGCCAGCTGGAAGGCAAGGCGTTCCTGTGCGGTGACACGTTCACCGGGGCCGATATCAACCTGGAATACCTGCTTGAGCATGCCGACACGCTGGGCCAGGTCGCCCCGCGCCCCAACCTGTCGCGCTATCTCGCTTCGCTGAAAGCGCGGCCGGGCTATATCAAGGCAATCGAGCTGGGCGGGCCGATTACCCTGCCGCGATAATCAGCGCGCCCGCCGGGCTTTCAGCCGGAACGCGATCGTCACGCCGTCGGCAATCGGGTCGGTGGTGGCCCATTCGCCGCTGCCGACACCGTAGCTGAGCCGGTTCAGCCGGGCCGAGCCTGACGCGCTGGCCTGATCGCCGTCGATCCTGAGATCGAAGCTGAGCGCCAGCGGGCGCTGCTGGCCGTGGAGTGTCAGCGTGCCATTTGCCACATAGCGCCCCGCACCTTTGGCAGTAATGCGGGTCGCGGTGAAAATGGCGCGCGGGTGGGTGGCGACAGCGAAGAAGCTCTCGCTGCGCAGCATCTCGTCGCGTTCGCCATCGGCGGTATTGACCGAGGCGAGATCGACCGTGACCCGGATCCGCGACTTGGCAAGATCGTCGGGGCTGAAGACAATGTCGGCGTCCCACTTGCCGAACGAGCCATTCACCGGCGTGCCTGCATAGGCCGCCTGGAAAGTCAGCCGCCCGCCACTTTGCAGCAGCCATTTGCCGGCCTGTTCGGGCGCGGGGCTGGCGCTTTCGCTGGGACTTGGTGTGGGGCTGGGTGTCTCGCTGGGGCTGGGCTGCGGCGCTGGCATCGGATTGGCCGCTGCGGCGACCGGCGCCGCCGGAGCAGGTCCGGCAAAAGACCAGAACGTGCTGGCGGTATAGGCAGCGGCAAGGCCCGTGAGCGCAAGTGCCACGCTCCAGCCGGGGCCAGGCAGCATCCGCCCCAGAAAGTCACAGCGCAGCCAATGGTGGCGCAGCGCGCCTGCGACATGCAGCGCGATCAGGCCTGCGAGCAGCCAGGCCAGCACACCATGCAGGACCGCGGCCGGTTCGTGCCAGCCCGCTCCCAGCGGCAGGTCGGGCCAGGGCACAGTGCCGAACAGCATGGTCTGCAAGCGCACCTTGCCGGTCGAAACCAGCACCCAGCCCGCCAGCGGCCCGCCGATCATTGCCACGTAAAGCAGCACGTGAACCGCCTTCGCCAGCAGCATCGCTGCGGGCTTGTCCTGCACTGGCACCGGGCGCGGCTTGACCAGCCGAACCGCCAGCCGCGCCAGTGAGAGCAACAGAATCAGGATCCCGACCGACTTGTGGAGCTGGAACGCGGTGAACTGCGCCACGCCCTTGGGCAGGTCCTCCAGCCGCCAGCCCATGCCAAGCTGGAACGCCAGCAGCAGGGCCAGCGCCCAGTGCAGCACAATTGCGGCGGCGGAATAGCGGGTTCGGGCGGGAGCTTCAGCCATTGCCCCAGCCTAGGCCCGCACAAAGGGTGCAGCAAGGCTTGCCAGCTACCCGCCAGGCGCTAGGCTCAGCGGCAAAGGAGCTGCTCCCATGGACAACACAGTCTGCCGCCTGACCGGCTGCGAGTTTCCGCTGTTTGCGTTCAGTCACTGCCGCGACGTGGTGGTCGCGGTCAGCAAGGCCGGCGGGTTCGGGGTGCTGGGGGCGACCCGCTTTACCCCCGACCAGCTGGAAGAAGAGCTGGCCTGGATCGATGCCCATATCGACGGCGCGCCCTACGGGGTCGACGTGCTGGTGCCCGAGATCGTCGATCCGCGCGTGGCCGAATTTGCCAGCAACGAACAGCGCGCCGCCGCGATTTCCGACGAGTACCGCCAGTTCACGTCGGACCTGCTGGGCCAATACGGCATCGCGGTCGCTCCGCAGGAAGTGGTCCGCTACGAAGGCCGCGCCGGGATCACGCCCGAGAACGGCTATGCCCAGATGGAAGTGGCCTTTCGCCACCCGATCCGGCTGATTGCCAATGCACTGGGGATCGCCCCGCCGCGGATGATCGAAGAGGGCAAGAAGCGCGGGGTGCCGGTCGCGGCGCTGGTCGGGGCCAAAGAGCATGCGCTGCGCCAGGCCGCAGCGGGCGTGGACATCATCGTCGCGCAAGGGACCGAGGCGGGCGGACACTGCGGCGAGGTTTCGACGCTGGTGCTGGTCCCCGAAGTGGTCCGCGCACTCAAGACTGGCGGTTATGATATCCCGGTGCTCGCCGCGGGTGGAATCATGACCGGGGCACAGATGGCGGGGATGATGGCGGCGGGCGCCCAGGGTGCCTGGACCGGCTCGGTCTGGCTCGCCACTCCCGAGGCCGAGACCAGCGAGGCCTTCCGCGAAAAGATGGTCGCCGCGCGCAGCCGCGATACGGTGCGCAGCCGCAGCCGCACCGGCAAGCCCGCGCGCCAGCTGAGGACCGCCTGGCACGAAGCCTGGGATGCCAGCGATGGCCCCGGTTCATTGCCGATGCCCTTGATGGGGATGGTCAGCGAACCCAGCTTTCAGCGGATCGAAAAAGCCGTGATCAACGGCAACCAGGAAGCCCGCGATCTGGTTTCCTATTTCGTCGGCCAAGGCGTAGGGCTGATCGAACAGGTCCGCAGCGCCAAGGTCGTGGTACAGGACTTTCGCGAAGAATTCGCCGAAGCGGTAATGGGGCTGACCGCAATGCTGGAGTAACCGCAATGCCCACCAAGGCCTTTGGCCGCCGCTATCTCGATGTTCTGGCCTCGGTCTACATCTACAATGAGTTTCGTGGTTACACTTCGCTCGACCGGGTCCTGGAAGCGGTGCGTGCGCGCTGTCCGGATGAAACCGGGTTCATCGCCGAAGTGACCAAGCACCGTGCCGATGAGCGCAAGCATTACCTGATGTTCAAACGCTGGTTTGAGCGGCAGGGGCATATGCCGCTCAAGGTCGATCGCGGGGTCGGGCATATCGACCGGTTCATCCAGTGGGTGTTCCGCTGCACGATCGAAGAGCTGGATACCGGCGAAATCGTAGCCAGTTCGGCTGAATTCGAGAAACTGTGCCGTGTCATCATGCTGACCGAACAGCGCGGCTATCGCCAGGTCGAGGTCTTGCTGAAGAACCGCACGATCCAGGCCGATCCGGTGATGCGCAAGATCTTCGAGATCGTGCACCGCGACGAGCCGGAACACTATCTGCCTTACCAGCGCTGGCTTGAACGACAGGGCCGCGCGACCGCGAAGTGGAACGAACGCGCTGCCGACTGGTGCATCCACAAGGTCCTGATGCTGATCAAGCTGCCGGCCTTGTTCCTCGATGCCGGGTGCGAGCGGCTGGCTGTCTGGCCGGATTGGCAAGCGCCTGCCACACTTGCCGAAACTGACATCGCCGCGCTACCAATCGCGGCATGACTTACACCCTGATCACCGCCAACCGGAACTATTCCAGCTGGAGTCTGCGCCCCTGGTTGCTGATGAAAGCCTTGGGCATTCCTTTTGCGGAACGCCTCGAGCCATTTGCCAAGCCCGACAATTACGAGGACTTCCGCAGGTTCTCGCCCACCGGGCAGGTCCCGTTGCTGATCGACGGAGAGCGCAAGATCCCGGATTCGCTGGGGATCGCGCTGTACCTCGCCGAGCGGCATCCGGGCGTGTGGCCCACTGAGGAAGAGGCGCGGATCTTCGCCCAGGGCGCGGTCTGCGAAATGCACGGCGGCTTTGGGCACCTTCGCAACGATTGCACCATGAACGTCGGCGTGCGCGTCACCCCCAAGCCGATGAGCGAGGGTATGCAGCGCAATATCACCCGGGTGCGCGAAATTTTCGAGACCGGCCTCGAGCGGTTCGGTGGGCCCTGGCTGGCCGGGGCTGAGTTCTCAGCCGCCGACGCCTTCTACGCGCCGGTCGCCTTCCGGATCCGCACTTACGGGCTCGTTGTCGGCAAGGGCCAGGCCTGGGTTGACCATGTGCTGACCCACCCGGCGATGCTTGACTGGGAGGCTCAGGCCCTGGCCGAAGACTGGCGCGAGGAAGCCCACGAGGCCGAACTGGCCGCCGCGGGGGTGATCACGGCGGACTATCGCAAATAGCTGTGGAACATCGACTTCGGTTGACAAATATCAATTCTGCGGACTGCGATGAGCCTAAACCGCGCTGACACCCAGCGAGGTTGCCATGCCGCTTGAAGTCGCCATTGCCGAGGAAATCTGGAACGCCAAGTATCGCTTCAGTCCGCCCGATGGCGGCGGCGATGCCGATTTCTCGGAGACGGCAGCACGCGTCGCCCGTGCCATAGCCGCCAACGAAAAACCGGCCCTGCGCAAGGAATGGGAGCCGCGCTTCGCCCGTGCGATCGAATCGCTGGAATTCATCCCGGCCGGTCGGATCCTCGCCGGCGCCGGAACCGGACGCGCGGTAACGCTGTTCAACTGCTTCGTCATGGGCACGATCCCGGACGACCTCGGCGGGATTTTCCACCACCTGACCGAAGCCGCGCTGACCATGCAGCAAGGCGGCGGAGTGGGCATGGATTTCTCGACCATCCGGCCCCGGGGCGCCACAGTGAAAGGCGTCGGGGCCGATGCCTCGGGGCCGCTTTCGTTCATGGATTGCTGGGACGCGATGTGCCGCACGGTACAGTCTGCCGGGGCCCGGCGCGGCGCAATGATGGGGTGCCTCAGGATCGATCATCCCGATGTGCTCGACTTCATAGAGGCCAAGCGCGATTCGGCACGGCTGCGCAACTTCAACCTGTCGGTGCTGGTCACCGATGCCTTCATGGCGGCACTGGAGGAAGGAGCCGACTGGGATCTGGCCTTCGCCGGCGAGACCTACCGCACGATCCCGGCGCAGGAGCTGTGGGACCGCCTGATGCGCGCGACCTTCGATTACGCCGAACCGGGGGTGATCTTCGTCGACCGGGTCAATGCGGCCAACAACCTGGCCTATTGCGAGACGATCAGCGCATCGAACCCTTGCGGCGAGCAGATGCTGCCCCCCTACGGGGCCTGCTTGCTCGGATCGATCAACCTCGCCGCGCTGGTCGAGCGGGCCTTCGCCCCCGATGCCGGGATCGACCCGGCCCGGCTGGAAGAGCTTACCGCACTCGCAGTGCGGATGCTCGACAATGTCATCGATATCAGCGGCTATCCATTGGTCGAACAGGAGGCCGAGGCCCGGGCGAAGCGCCGGATCGGGCTGGGAATCACCGGACTCGCCGATGCTCTGCTGTTTTGCGGCCTGGCCTATGGCAGCGAGCCTGCGGTGGCGCGCATGGAGCAGTGGCTGGATACGATCCGCCGCGCGGCTTACCGTGCCTCGGCCCTGCTGGCCGAAGAGAAGGGCCCATTCCCGGCCTACGATCCGGTCATTCTCGACCGGCCGGGACTGCTGGCGCTCGACGAGGAAACCCGCGCGCTGATCGCCCGGCACGGCCTGCGCAACGGCTGCCTCACCTCGATCGCTCCGACTGGAACGACTTCGCTGCTGGCGGGCAATGTTTCATCGGGGATCGAGCCGGTTTTCGCCTATCGCTATACCCGCCGGATCCTCCAGAGCGACGGTAGCACGCGGACCGAGGAGGTCGAGGATCATGCGCTGCGGCGGTGGCGGCAAGAGCATGGCGATCGCCAACTTCCGACGGAGCTGTTCGTCAGCGCCCAGACCCTCAGTCCGGCCGATCATGTTGTAATGCAGGCGGCGGCGCAGCGGCTGATCGACAGTTCGATCTCCAAGACCGTCAACTGCCCAGAAGACATCGCCTTCGAGGCATTCTCGGATGTCTATCGCCAAGGCTACCGACTTGGCTGCAAGGGGATGACCACCTATCGCCCCAACGTGGTGACCGGATCGGTGCTTTCCACCGACGCTTCCGCCCAACCGGCCAGCCCCGCGCCGGCCTCGGCCGGGCCGGCACCGCGCGATCCGATATTACAGGGTACCACCTACAAGCTGCGCTGGCCGGCCAGCGCGCATGCGCTCTATGTGACCATCAACAATGCCGAGATCGATGGCGAATTGCGCCCGTTCGAAGTGTTCATCAATTCCAAGAACATGGACCACTACGCCTGGAGCCTCGGGCTGACCCGGATGATCTCGGCAGTGTTCCGGCGTGGCGGCGAGGTCGATTTCGTGGCCGAGGAACTCAAGGCGGTGTTCGATCCGCGCGGCGGGGCCTGGACCAACGGACGCTATGTTCCTTCGCTGCTGGCGGCAATCGGCGATATCATCGAGACCCACCTCAGCCAGTTCGCTCCGGGGCAGATCGACCTGCCGCTAGTGCTCGGCCCCGCGCCAGCCGCCGGGAAAGAAGCGCCGCTGATGGGACCGTGCTGCCCGCAATGCGGCCTGCCAGGGATGATTCGCGAAGAAGGCTGCAACAAATGCCTGAGCTGCGGCTTTTCGAAATGCGGCTAGCCTTCTAGCGCCGCCTTCAGATCTTCAACCAGATCAAGCCGTTCCCACGGGAAGAAATCGCCGTGCGGCTTGCGGCCGAAATGGCCATAGGCGGCGGTCGGGCGGTAGATCGGCTTGTTGAGGCCCAGGTGCGTGCGGATCGCGCGCGGGGTCAGCCCGCCCAGCTTGGGCAGCGAGAGGATCGCGGCCTCGATCTTGTCTTCGGCCACCGTGCTGGTGCCGTGGGTATCGACGTAAAGCGAGAGCGGCTCCGAGACGCCGATCGCATAGGCGATCTGGATCGTGCAGCGCGTGGCGAGGCCGGCCGCGACGACGTTCTTGGCAAGATAGCGGGTGATATAGGCGGCCGAGCGGTCGACCTTGGTCGGATCCTTGCCGCTGAACGCGCCGCCGCCGTGCGGGGCCGCGCCGCCATAGGTGTCGACGATGATCTTGCGCCCGGTCAGGCCTGCGTCGCCATCCGGCCCGCCGATTTCGAAGCTGCCGGTCGGGTTGATGTAGTACTTGGTCTCGCGCAGCAGCACCGGCGGGATCACTTCGGCGACCACCCGCTTCACGTATGCGTGGAGCTCGGCCTCCTTGTCGCCCTGGTCATAGCCGGGGGCGTGCTGGGTGGATACCACTACCGCGGTCGCGGCGACCGGCAGGCTGCCTTCGTAACGCAGCGTGACCTGGCTCTTGGCGTCGGGTTCAAGGAACGGGGCCGCGCCCGAATGGCGGTCAGCGGCCATGCGTTCGAGGATCTTGTGGCTGTAATAGAGTGTGGCGGGCATCAGGTCGGGGGTTTCATCGGTGGCGTAACCGAACATGATTCCCTGGTCGCCCGCGCCCTCGTCCTTATTGTCGCTGGCATCGACGCCTTGCGCGATATGCGCCGACTGGGCGTGGAGGCGGTTGATGAATTCGAACTGCTCCCAGTGGAAGCCACCCTGCTCATACCCGATCTCGCGGACGGTCCCCCGCACAGTAGCTTCGATCTCTTCCTGCGCGCCCGCAGCCCATTCGCCGTTCTCGAACACGCCCTTGCAGCGGATTTCGCCGGCCAGAACCACCAGCTGGGTGGTGGTCAGCGTTTCACAGGCGATCCGTGCTTCGGGATCTTTCGCAAGGAACAGGTCGACAATCGAATCCGAAATCTGGTCGGCAACCTTGTCGGGATGGCCTTCGGAAACGCTCTCGGAAGTGAACAGGTAGTCGCTGCGCATTGGAGATCCCATATAAAGGAAGCTTTATGTCACTGCTCTAACGCTGGCGAAGCCGCAGTGCAACCAGCGAAGCGGCGAACAGCAGCAGCGCCCAGCCGAGTGACAGCACATTGCCATGGCGGGCAAACAGCGTGGGCGGCGCGGGCGGCGGAATCCGGCCCAGCATCACGCCCGCGGCCTTGTAGGGGGCCGACTGGATCACCCGGCCATCGGCAGCGATCACCCCGCTGATCCCGGTTGTAGTAGAGCGCAGCACCGGCAGCCCTTCCTCGATCGCGCGCAGCCGCGCCTGGGCAAAGAACTGCGGCTGCCCCCAGCTGCCATACCAGCCGTCGTTGGAGGGGTTGAACAGGTAATCGGGCCGGTCCTTGCGGTCGGCCACGGCGCCGGGGAAGATGATCTCATAGCAGATCCCCATTCCGGCCTTGCCGAACCGGCCCAGCGGCACGGTGCGCACGCCTGGCCCCGGCCAGAATTCGATCGAACCCGGTACGAACCGCGCCAGGCCAAGCGGTTCCAGAATCTCGCGCAGCGGCACATATTCGCCAAACGGCACCAGATGCGCCTTGGCATAGGACGCGCGGATTGCGCCCTGCCCGTCGATCGCGGTGACCGCGTTGCGCGCGCCCACGGCCCTGTCGCCGCTGATTTCAAGATCGACCGTGCCGCTCAGCAGCAGCCGCTCAGGCCCCAGCATCCGGGCGAGCCGCGCGCGGGCCTGGGCCGGATCGGCGGCATAGGTATCCTGGTAGTAGTGCGCCGGATAGCCGTCGCGCAGATAGTCGGGCACGCCGGATTCGGGCCACAGCACCAGCGCGGCATCGCCCGGGCGCGGTGGGGGGATCGCCTGCGAAAGCCGGGTGAAGTTGGTGTCGAAATAGGCCGGATCGTTGAGCTGTTCCTGCGGGATATTGGGCTGGACCAGAACATAGGGAACGCCCGCTGGCGCTGCGGCAATCGGCGCGCTGTGCGGCCAGAATTGCACGATCATCGGCAGCACCAGCAAAACCAGCACCCGCCGGTCAGTGCGGAACCGCGTCAGTCCCACATACCACAGCCCGGCAAACAGCGCCGCCAGCCCCGACAGCGCATAGGTCCCCAGCCACGGCAACAGCCGCGCCGCGCCGACCGCGTCGAACGGGCCCAGCAGGACCGATCCCAAGGGGTTCCAGGGAAAGCCGGTAAGGACCCAGCCGCGCAGCCATTCGGTGACGATCCAGCTGGCGGCCAGGGCCGGGACCAGCGCGGCAATCCGGCTGCGAAAGTGCCAGGCAGCGAGCAGGGCCAACCCCGGATAGATCGCCAGGCAGGCTGACAGGCCCAGCTCCCCGACCCAGCCCAGCCAGGCCGGCATGGCCGCCTGATAGCCGAAGGCATCGACGATCCAGTTGAGCCCCAGTGCGAACTGGCCGAAGCCGAAGCTCCAACCGAGATGGAAAGCGGCCTTGCGGCTGGGGGCAGCGACCAGCAGCGCCAGCATGCCCGCCAGGGCCAGCAGGCCGAGCGGCCACAGCGCCACGGGTTCGAATCCCAGCGCCGAAGCAATGCCAAGCAGCAGCGCCGAAAGGCGCGGGTATTTCAGAGCAAGATCGAAGAGGCGGGGCAAGCGCCCGGATCAGCCAACCGATTCGAGCGCTTCGCCGCCGGCATCGTCAGCCGAGGGCTTGCGCTTGGCCGGGCGGCCGCGGCGCGGCTTGGGCGCTTCTTCGGCATCGGCATCGTCGCGGCTGGCCGAAATTGCCGGGGGCAGCGAGGACGGGTCGAGCCCGGCAGGCGCCATATCGGCTTCGTCATCGCGACCACCAGTCCGACCAACCTGAGCTTGTCGAAGGTCGCGCTCGCGGCGCGGGCGCAAGCCGCGGGTACGGCCTTCGCGCACGAAAGGATTGGCCGGGGGTTCATAAGGGTTGGGCTGGCCCTCATCCTCCTGGCCGTCCTGCCCCTGGGCGGAAGCGCGCTCGCCTTCGTCATCCTCGCGCGGTGCTTCGTCTTCGCGCTCGTCACGCTCTTCGCGCTGCGGACGCTGGTCGCGCTGGGGGCGCGTGAACTGGGGCTGTTCGAAGCTGGGGAAATCGCTGTTGCTGTTCGAGAATTCCTCGCCCTCGTCGCCATCCTCGGCACCGCCTTCCCAGCGTTCGTCGCGCGGGCGGCGCTGTTCTTCCTGGCGGGTGCGGGCATCGGCCAGCACCCGGAAATAGTGGTCGGCGAACTGCAGGTAATATTCGGCCTGGACCCGGTCACCGTTAAGGTGGGCATCGTGCGCCAGCTTGCGGTACTTTTCGAGCAGCTGCGGCGCATTGCCGCGCGCCCGGCTGTCGATCCGGTTGACCTGCTGGCCGCCGCCGTTGTTGGGACGATTACCGCGGCCGCGCCGACGGTTGTTGTTGTTACCGCGATTGTTGTTCAAGGGGTACCGTTCCCAATTACCGCCGACCATGCCGTCAATCCGGCTGTCCGACCGCGTGACCCTGTGCCACGGACGCCACTTGCGTGCCGTGGTTCCGACATCTGCTGAGTTTGCGCGGCGGTTTCAGCCGGGCGAATGCAAATGTTGGAGTAAGCCGACGGGTCTCGCAACGAGCGGACCGGCGCTGGCCTGACCCCGATTTAGGCGTCCGCGCCCGGCTTGCCAAGCGAAATCTTGAGCTCGAGTGCGCGGGGCCGATCGGCGAGGTCGCGGTGGAGTGTTACGGCGAACCCGGCAGCCTCGGCAATCGCGCTCACCGCGTCAGCCTGGGTATGGCCGATCTCGATCATCGCCACCGCATCTGGCCCCATCAGGTCTGGCAATTGCGGGATCAGCAGCTTGTAATCGTCTAAGCCATCTGCGCCTGCGAACAGCGCGCCCGCGGGTTCGTGATCGCGCACCGTCCGGTCGAGCTCGGCGGCATCCTCGACATAGGGCGGATTGGCCAGGATCAGATCAAAGTGCCCCAGATCGCTGGCCCAACCGGGGCGCGACCAATCGCGCAGCAGCAGTTCGGCCCGGCCGATCGCGGCGTGGCGGCGGGCATTGCTGGTGGCCAGCCCCAAAGCCTCGGGCGAGCGGTCGATCCCGATCCCGGCAGCTGCGGGCCACTCGCTGAGCGCGGCGAGCAGCAGGCAGCCCGAGCCGGTGCCAAGGTCAAGCACCCGTGCGGGTGGACGGCTGGCCAGCGCCTGGCTGGCGGCTTCGATCAGGGTTTCCGAATCCGGCCGCGGGACCAGCACCGCGGGCGAGACTTCCAGCTCCAGCCCCCAGAATTCAGCCAGGCCCAGGATATAGGCAACCGGCTCGTGCGCTGCGCGGCGCTCAACCAGCTCGGCAAACAGCGCTGGCGCGGGATCGTGCATCCGCCGCAGGAACAGGTCCGAACGGCTGCACCCCAGCGCATGGGCCATCAACAGCTCGGCATCGTGCCGGGCATTGTCAGTCCGCGCGCCCAACAGCTCGGTCGCGGCGCGGATCGCCTGGTTGACGGTCATCACAACCAGATCCGTTCGTGTCGAGCGAAGTCGAGACACCTTGCGCGCGGTGTCTCGACTTCGCTCGACACGAACGGCTGGGGGTGGGGGTGCTTACTCACCCAAAGCCGCCAGCCGCTTGGCCTGATCCTCGGCGATCAGCGCATCGACCAGTTCGCCAAGGCCCGGCCCTTCGAGAATCTCGGGCAAACGGTGCAGGGTCAGGTTGATGCGGTGGTCGGTGACGCGGCCTTGCGGGAAGTTGTAGGTGCGGATCCGTTCGCTGCGGTCGCCCGAACCGACCATGGCCTTGCGCGCCGCGGCTTCCTCGCCTTGCGCCGCGTCGCGCTGGGCTTCGAACAGCCGCGCACGCAAGACCAGCATCGCCTGGGCCTTGTTCTTGTGCTGGCTGCGCCCGTCCTGGCAGGTGACCACCGTGCCCGTCGGCAAGTGCGTGATCCGCACCGCCGAATCGGTGGTGTTGACGTGCTGCCCGCCCGCGCCGCTCGCCCGGTAGACGTCGATCTTCAGATCTCCATCGTTGATCTGGACATCGACCTCGTCGGGTTCGGGCAGGACCGCGACGGTTGCGGCAGAGGTGTGGATGCGCCCGCCAGACTCGGTCACCGGCACGCGCTGGACCCGGTGGACGCCGCTTTCGAACTTGAGTTTGGCGAAAACGCCGTTGCCATTGATTTCGGCCACGGCTTCCTTGAACCCGCCGATGTCGCTGGCATTGGCGCTGACCATTTCGAACCGCCAGCCCTGATCGGCAGCGAAGCGTTCGTACATCCTGAGCAGCTCGGCAGCGAACAGCGCGGCCTCATCGCCGCCGGTCCCGGCGCGCACTTCGAGCATGGCCGAACGGCTGTCCGCGCTGTCGCGCGGCAGCATGGCGATTGAGAGGTTGTGCTCGGCTTCGGGCAGTTCGGCCTTGAGCCGGGCGATTTCCTCCTCGGCGAGCTCGCGCATTTCGGGATCGTCAAGCTGCGCCAAACTGGCCAGCTCAGCCCGCATCAAGGCAACCGCCTCGGCGGCCTTGGCCACCGGCTCCAGCTCGGAATAGTCGCGGCTGGCGGCGATGAAGTCCTTGCCCTCAAGCGTGCCGGACGCCAGCCGCGCCTCGATCTCGGCGAAGCGGGCAGCAATCTGGGCAAGGCGGGCGTCGCTTACCGCCATGACAGCTCCTTGCCCCCCTCCCCAGCGGGGAGGGGCTGGGGGTGGGGGCTTAATGCTGGCGTGGTACCCCCATCCCAACCCTTCCCCAGCGGGGAAGGGCTATAAGAAAGACTTTCAAAGCACCGTTCGTCACCCTGAACTCGTTTCAGGGTCCATCGTGCGGTTTGCCCAGAGGGGGCGAAGGGGCCGAAACGGCGGGGCCTTGCTGCCCCACAGAGCTTTGGGCTGCGGGGAGAAATGGACCCTGAAACAAGTTCAGGGTGACGGGCTTGGGGGAAGTTGAGTCTGGTCATGCCCTCAAAGGCCAAACTTGTCTTCGCCCAGAATCTGCATCACCCGCCGACTAAGTCTAAGTTCAGCTTCGGTTTCAGAAACACTGGTTATTTTGAATTCTTGAGACGGGATTTCGCCGGAGCGAACATAAAGCGCGGCGTATACTCCATCACTGCTAGCCATTGCGATTTCGCTGCGAGCCTTTGCATTTCGCTTCTTCGGGTTCTGTCGGAAAGCCGTCCAGCAGGATATGCCTTCACGGCGAAGCAGTGCAGCAATGGCCGCTGCCTTCGCTTCCAAATCGTCAGATTCTGGCAAGATGGCCACCGAGACCTCAGCGTGAGGAAACCGATCCCCCACCAGCATCGCCAGCCGCTCGATCCCGGCAGCCCAGCCCACCGCCGGGGTAAACGGCCCGCCCAAGCTCTCCATCAGCCCGTCATAACGCCCGCCGCCGAGCACAGTTCCCTGCGCCCCCAGCCGGTCGGTGACGAATTCGAAGGCGGTGTGGCGGTAGTAGTCGAGCCCGCGGACCAGTGAGGGGGCGCGGGTCCAGGCGACGCCTGCGGCATCGAGGCCCGAAGTGACCTTGCCGAAGAAGTCCTGCGCTTCGCTCGACAAAAAGTCGTCGATCCGGGGTGCATCGGCCACGAATGCCTGATCGCGCGGGTCCTTGCTGTCGAGGATCCGCAAGGGATTGCGCTCCAGCCGGTCCTGCGAGTCTTCCGAAAGCTCGGCTTTCACCGCGCGGAAGTATTCGACCAGCGCGGCGCGCCAGGCATCGCGGCTCTCCGCATCGCCCAAGGTGTTGAGCATCAGCGTGACGCCATCGGCAATGCCCAGTTCCTTGAGCAACTGATCGGCCAGCACCAGCAGTTCGACATCGGCCTGCGGCTCGCCCGCGCCCAGGATCTCGGCGTCGAGCTGGTGGAACTGGCGGTAGCGGCCCTTTTGCGGGCGTTCATAGCGGAACAGCGGGCCGTGCGTGGCAACCTTCAAAGGCGCGTGCTGCTGCCAGCCGTTGGTGAGGTAGGCGCGGCAAATCCCGGCCGTAAACTCCGGCCGCAGGGTCAGCGATTCGCCGCCGCGATCCTCGAAGCTGTACATTTCCTTCGAAACCACATCGGTGGTCTCGCCGATGCTGCGGCTGAACACTTCGGTCTTTTCGAACACCGGCATTTCGATCCGGCGGAACCGGTAGAGCTTGCGCACGCGCTCGAAGGTCTCGACGACATGCGCGAAAGCCTCGGCCTCAGCGCCGAAAATGTCCTGGGTGCCGCGAATGGCTTGCGGAGTGTTCATGGCGCTGGCCCCTAGCCTGTTTGGCCTTGGTCGAAAAGAGCGCAGCGAATCTTGCGCCGCGTTGCGCTTGCCGCCAGAACTGCGGCCCATGAACAGGAAAACAGGGATCGCCCTGGCCCTGGCAGCGCTTGCCCTGACTGCCGCGGCCACCGCCAGCAACCTTTCAGCGCCTTCGGCAGTGCCGCTGTCGCGTCAGGTGCCCGATGCGGCCGACAAGCCGTACCCGGGCGGCACGGTTCTGCTGGACATCGATGCCAGTGATATTACGCGCGGGGCCTACCGGGTGACCCAGACTTTCCCAGTGGCTCCTGGCACGCAGCGGCTAACGCTGCTGCTGCCGCAATGGCTGCCCGGCAAGCACGCCCCGCGCGGGCCGATGGCGGAACTGGTGGACATTCAGTTCACCGCGGGCGGCCAGAAGCTGACCTGGAAGCGCGATCCGGTGGAGGTCTATGCCTTCCATATCGATGTTCCGGCCGGGGCCAGCACCGTGGTGGCGCGCTTCATCCATACCAGCCCGCTGCAGACCAGCGAGGGCCGGATCACCATGACGCAGGAAATGCTCAACCTGCAATGGGAGCAGATGAGCCTCTATCCCGCCGGGCACTATGTTCGCCGGATCCGGATCAAGCCCAGCGTCACTTTGCCCCAGGGCTGGACTGCCGCCACTGCGCTGGACGGGGCGCAGCAGCAGGGGGGCCGCCTGAGCTGGGCGGAAACCAGTTACGAGGTGCTGGTCGATTCGCCGATCTTTGCGGGCAAGCATTTCCGCAAATGGGATCTGGGGCAGAACGTCACGCTCAACGTGGTGGCCGATGCGCCCGAACAGCTTGCCGCCAAGAGCGAACACATCGAGCTGCACCGCAACCTGGTGGTCGAATCGCGCCTGGCCTTCGGCGCCAATCATTTCGATCGCTACGAGTTCCTGCTGGCATTGACCGACCGGATGGGTTCGATCGGGCTGGAGCATCACCGCTCGAGCGAGAACCAGCTCGAACCGGGCACTTTCACCGAATGGGACAAGTACGAGTTCGACCGCAACCTGCTGCCCCACGAATATGCCCATTCGTGGATCGGCAAGTATCGGCGCCCGGCGCGGCTGTGGACGCCGGACTATCGCCAGCCGATGCAGGACGACCTGCTGTGGACCTATGAAGGGCAGGACCAGTTCTGGGGCACGGTGCTGGCCGCGCGATCGGGCCTGCAAAGCAAGGACATGGTGCTGGGAATGATGGCCAACTGGGCCGGGGGCTTTTCGGTCCAGGCCGGACGGCGCTGGCGCTCGGTTGAGGATACCGGGCACGATCCGATTTTCGCCGCGCGCAAGCCCAAACCCTGGTCCTCGCTGGCGCGCAGCGAGGACTATTACACCGAAGGCGCGCTGGTCTGGCTGGAGATCGACCAGATCATCCGCCAGCGCACCGGCGGCAAGCGCAGCATCGACGACTTCGCGCATGCCTTTTTCAGCATGAACCCGGGCGACTATGGCCAGTTGCCCTATGAAGTGGACGAGATCGTCACCAAGCTGAACCGGATCGCGCCCTATGACTGGGCGGGCTTCATCCAGCAGCGGATCAATACCCCCGGCCAGCCCGCGCCGCTGCAGGGGATCGAGCTGGGCGGCTACCGGCTGGTCTGGAAGGCTGAGCCCAATCCCTTCGAAAAGGCCCGGATGGCCGATGCCAAGCAGCTCACGCTGGGTTTCTCGATCGGGCTGACGCTCGACAAGGAAGGCAAAGTGCTGGCGACGCTGTGGGACAGCCCGGCCTTCAACGCCGGGATCGTGCCGGGATCGAAAATCGTCGCAGTGGGCGGTCTGGCCTATAGCGACGACGTGATCCGTGCGGCGATCACCGCAGCGGCCAAAGGCGGGCCAGCAATCGAACTGCTGGTCCAGCGCGGCAACCGCTATCAGACGATCCCGCTGAACTATACCGGCGGCCTGCGCTGGCCCTGGCTGGAACGCGCCGCGCCGGGCACCGCGCCAACCGGGCTGGACTTGCTGCTGATGCCCCGACGGCCGATGCCCAGGGCCGCCCCGGACAAGCCCAAGGCCCGATAGCCCGGTCCTGCCCGCAGCGCGCCCTGTCGCTTTCATGTTGCGATGCAGCATGGGCGCAGCTAAAAGCGCGGCCACCATGCGCATTGAAAAGATCCCCGTGGGCGACAACCCGCCCGAGAGCCTGAACGTCATCATCGAAGTGCCCGTCGGCGGTGAGCCGGTGAAGTACGAATTCGACAAGGAATCGGGCGCACTGTTCGTTGACCGGATCCTGCACACGCCGATGCGCTATCCGGCGAATTACGGCTTTATCCCGCACACCCTGTCCGACGATGGCGACCCGCTCGACGCGCTGGTGATCGCGCGCTCGCCGTTCGTGCCGGGCTGCGTGGTGCGCGCCCGCCCGATCGGCGTACTGAACCTGGAAGACGAGCACGGCGGCGATGAAAAGCTGATCTGTGTGCCGGTCGATTCGACCTTCCCGTACTATTCGGACATCGGCGAGCAGAAGGACCTGCCCTCGATCGTGCTCGCCCAGATCGAGCACTTCTTTACCCACTACAAGGACCTCGAAAAGGAAAAGTGGGTGCGGATCGGCAAATGGGGCGATGCCGAGGATGCCAAGCGGATCGTGCTGGAATGCATCGCGCGGCATCAGGCTTCGAAGTAGCCTTTCTAGCCTAACCTAGCACCGTTCGCCCCGAGCGAAGTCGAGGGGTCGCGTTGTGGTGCGACCCCTCGACTTCGCTCGGGGCGAACGGGTTTGGGTTGGCGTTGTGGTGGAAGGGACGCGTTCCCTAGTCCCCCGCCACAGTCATCCCGTCGACCCGGATCGTCGGCACATTGACGCTGCGGTGCCATTCGAGGTCGTTCGCCGGGGTCAGCGCCGCGAACATGTCGAGCAGGTTCCCGGCCACGGTAAACTCCGCAATTGGCCCGGCAATTGCGCCTTTGACGATCCGGAAGCCCGAAGCACCGCGGCTGTAATCGCCGGTGACCGCATTGACGCCCTGGCCGATCAGTTCGGTCACCAGCACGCCCTCGGCGATATCGGCGATCAGGTCTGCCACCGACATTTCGCCAGCAGCCAGGTGGAGGTTGCTGGCCCCGACTCCCGGCGAGCCGCCCGCGCCGCGCACCGCGTGGCCGGTCGGCTCGCCGCCCAGCTGCCGCGCGGCGGCGCTGTCCATCAGCCAGCCGGTCAGCCGCCCGTCGTCAACCAGCTTGCGCTGCGCCACCGGCAATCCCTCGCCATCGAACGGGCGCGAGCTGAGCCCGCGCCTGCGCAGCGGATCGTCGACGATTGCGATTCCTCTCGCGAAAATCTGAGCCAGATCCTTGTCCAGCAGGAAACTGGCGCGCCGGGCGATCGCATTGCCGCTGATGGCGCCGACCAGATGCGCGATCAGCGTACCGCCGACGCGCGGATCGAAGACCACCGGCATCGGGCCGCTCTTGACCCGGCCGGGCTCGAGCCGCGCAACGGCGCGTTCGCCTGCAAGCTGGCCGATCTCCTCGGCCGCTGGCAGGTCGGCCAGGTGGTGTGCGGCGCGCCAGGCATAGTCGCGCTGCATCCCCGATCCCTCGCCGGCGATCATGGTCGCGCTGATCTGGCGACTGGTACCGCCGTAGGCCCCGGCAAAGAGGTGGCTGGTGACCAGCGCGAGCGAGCGCGCTCCGGCGCTGGCGCCGGCGCCTTCGCTGTTGGTCACCCCCGGCACCGCACGTGCGGCGTCCTCGGCCGCCAGCGCCAGTTCGCGCAGAGTTGCCGGGCCGGGCTCGGCGCTGTCGGTCAGGTCCAGTTCGGGCAATTCTGCGCGCAGCAGGCGCTCTTCGGGGGCCAGCCCGGCATAGGCGTCTTCAGGGGCGAGCCGGGCCATGGCCACCGCGCGGCTGGCCAGTTCCACCAGCGCCGCATCCGAAAGATCGCTCGATCCGATCGAGGCCGAGCCTTTGCCGACAAAGACGCGCAGGCTCAGATGCTCGCTTTCCGAGCGCTCGACATCCTCAAGCGCGCCCAGGCGGACCTGCACGGTTTCACTCGCCTCGCCCGAATAGACTGCATCGGCGGCGTCCGCCCCGGCCTTGCGCGCGAATTCAATCAGCGCCGCAGCGCGGTCCTGGGCGGCGGATGGGCTAAGCATGAAAAGGGGGTACTCCGGCCTCTGCTGGCCGCCGATCTAGGGAGCCTGACGGGAAAGCGCAATCAGGTGAAGGCCAGCGTCAGCCCTTTGAACATCATGGTCACCACAAAGGGCAGGCCTAGCGCCAGCACCCACAGCCAGATCCGGTCGCGGCGGAAATAGCTGGCAAATCCCGGATCGGCGGCCTGCACATCGCTCAGCCGGTTCCAGCGCCGCTCAAACCAGCGGCAGGCCGGAATGATCCCGGCGACCAGGATGATCAGCGCCACATAGGGCAGCATCGATCCGCTCTTGCCGTCGAGCGCGCCCATCGTCACGAAAATCTGCAAGGCGGTATAGACCAGCAGCGCATAAGCGATGTTGTCGCTCATCTTCTTGCGCCAATCGAGTACCTTTGCCGACCCTTGCGCGGCCCCCGGTTCGTTCCAAGCTTTCGCCATGGCCCAGCCCTCTCTTATTGTCCCCGAGGTTCAGTAAATCACCGATCCGGCGCGTGAGCAAGTGTCGTTAAGCATTCCTGCGCATTGCTGGAGCATATAACCCGTGCAAGAAACCTGCCAATCTGCCGCTTGCGCGCTTGCCGAGACTGTTGCGAGGACTTAAATCCCACCGTGATGACCACGACCGAGACCCACACCGCCCCGACCATCAGCGCGGCCCAGCCGATCCCGCAAGGCGGGCTTGAAGTGGTGTCGATCGCCAAGTCTTATGACAAGCGCGCGGTGCTGACCGATATCTCGCTGTCGGTCGGCAAAGGCGAAGTGCTGGGGCTGCTCGGCCCCAATGGCGCGGGCAAGACCACTTGCTTCTATTCGATCATGGGGCTGGTGAAGCCGGATTCGGGCCGGATCCTGATGGACGGGGTCGATGTCACCAAACTGCCGATGTATCGCCGCGCGATCCTGGGACTGGGTTACCTGCCGCAGGAAACCTCGATCTTTCGCGGGCTGACGGTTGAGCAGAACATTTCCTGCGTGCTCGAACTGGTCGAGCCCGATGCCGCCACCCGCGCCGACGATCTGGAGCGGCTGCTGGGCGAATTTGGGCTCACGCGGCTGCGCACCAGTCCGGCGATGGCGCTGTCAGGTGGTGAGCGCCGCCGCTGCGAGATTGCCCGGGCGCTGGCCGCCAAGCCCTCGATCATGCTGCTCGACGAGCCTTTCGCGGGGATCGACCCGCTCTCGATCAGCGACATTCGCGACCTGGTCAAAGACCTCAAGGCCCGCGGGATCGGGGTCCTGATCACCGATCATAACGTGCGCGAAACGCTCGACATCGTTGACCGCGCCTGCATCATCTATGGCGGGCAAGTGCTGTTCGCAGGCAGCCCCGAGGACCTGGTCAAGGACGAGAACGTGCGCCGCCTCTACCTGGGAGAGGGCTTCACGTTATGACTGCGTTGATCGGCCATCCTGCGGATGTCCTCGCGCCACCCACCACCCCGCTCCCCCGGCCCAACCACCCATTTATGGTACCCTGTGGGTGGTTGGGCCGGGGGAGCGGGGTGGTGGGTGGCGCCAGCCTCAGCCTTGGCTGAGGCGGATCAGGCACATGGCAATCGGCCCCCGCCTCGACTTACGGCAATCACAATCGCTGGTGATGACGCCCCAGCTCCAGCAGGCGATCAAGCTGCTGGCGCTGTCGAACCTTGAGATCGAGACGTTCATCGGCGACGCGCTCGATGCCAATCCCTTGCTCGAACTCGGCGAGACTGCGCCAGTCGAAGCGGTCGTGGTCGATGAAGCCGAGGTCCGCCGCACCACGCTGGAAAGCTCGCCGGTCGACCAGCTGATCGGCGAAGGCAAGGCCGAGGACGACCGCCCGCTCGACGTGGATCGCTCTGCGCTCGATCTGGACCGTGATACCGGGGACGGCGAATGGGGCGCGGAATTGCGCTTCGCCAGCGGCGGCGAGGACGGTCCCGGAATCGACGAGCGCGCCGATAGTGCGGCAACCCTGGCTGAGCACCTCCACATGCAGATCGGTGCGGCGACCCGCGATCCGCGCATGGCCTTCATTGCCCGGCACCTGGCTGACCAGCTGGACGAGGCCGGCTACCTGCCGCTCACCTTGCGCGAAGTGGCGGCCGAACTGGGAGCCGATCTGGATGAGGCCGAGCAGGCCCTGGCGCTGATCCAGACGCTCGATCCCACCGGGGTCGGCGCGCGCAGCCTGGGTGAATGCCTGGCGCTGCAGGCGAAGGAGGCCGACCGCTACGACCCCTGCATGGCGCGCCTGCTCGACCACCTCGAACTGCTCGGCAAGGGCGAGCTGGCGCGGCTCAAGCGGATGTGCGGGGTCGATGACGAGGACTTCGCGGACATGCTGTCCGAACTGCGCGGCTATGACCCCAAGCCGGGCCTGCGCTTTGCCAGCGGCGGGGGCGAGCCGGTGACCCCCGACATCCTGATCACCGCGCGCGCCGCAGTCGATGGCAAGGAGGGCGGCTGGGACGTGAGCCTTAACCAGGCCACCCTGCCCCGGCTGATCGTCAACCGCAGCTACTACGTCGAGATGAAAGGCAGCCTGGACGACAAGGAAGCGCGCGGCTGGCTGTCAGACAAGCTGGCCGATGCCAACTGGCTGATCAAGGCGCTCGACCAGCGCGCCAGGACAATTCTCAAGGTCGCCAGCGAGATCGCCAAACAGCAGGACCAGTTCTTCCGCCACGGTGTTTCGCACCTCAGACCGATGACCCTGCGCGCGGTGGCCGAGGCGATCGAAATGCACGAATCGACCGTCAGCCGGGTCACTTCAAACAAGTACCTGGCCTGCGAGCGCGGGACTTTCGAGCTCAAGTACTTCTTCACCTCGGGCGTTGGCGCGGTCGATGGCGAAGGCGGGGCCTCGGCCAGCGCGGTCAAGGCGGCGATCAAGGCCTTGATCGACGCCGAAGATCCCAAGGCGATCCTCAGCGACGATACCCTGGTCGATCTGCTCAAGGAAAAAGGCTTCGACCTGGCCCGGCGAACCGTGGCCAAGTACCGCGAGGCTATCGGGCTGGGATCATCGGTGCAGCGCCGTCGCCAGAAAGCGATCGCCGGAATCGGCTGAAGCGCAAAGGGCCGGAAGCCCGCCCCCGGACTTCCGGCCCTGACCCCCAGACCCTGCTGCCATGGCTTTGATCCACCCTGATTGCGTGGTGTAGTCTGTGGCAAGGCGCGGCGCGCGGCAGGGGCTGGTTGCCCCTGCAAGGGCCGCAACGCTGTCCACAGGACTACACCACGAACCCTATGGGCGGGCCGAGTTTGCACTGTGGACAGCGTTGCTCGTCGATTACGATGCTACAGCATCGCGCACTCCTCGCGCCTCGCTACAGAACAAACTCGGCTCCGTCAGGGTGGGTCAAAGCCATGACAGCAGGGTCTCAACCTCCCAGGCAGGTTCAGGCAGCGATCGGGTTGCCGCCTTCCATTGCGTGGAGCACGCGCGGATCGTCGAAGATCGGGATCCCGGCTTCCTCGTATTTCTTGCGCGCCGTTGGCGTGAGCAGGCCGACGCGGGCCAGCGCGGGCAGCATCAGGTCTTTCAGCGCGTGGATCTGCCCCGGGGGCAGTTCCTGCATGATCCCGGCCTCTTTCGCTTCTTCCATCCCCTTGAAGAAATCTTCGGGGTCGATGTTGGCGTTGTAGAGCACTTCCATGAAGCCCGGATCGACCTTGCTGGCCAGCGTCCCGGTCTGGGTGCCATTCGCCAGGATATTGATCGCCTGAAAAGCAAAGTCGGCCAGGTCTTCGCGCTCGTCCTCGGGCAGCTTGGCGATTTCCGGGCCCAGGAAGGCATGGCCGAACGAGACGTGGCGGCTTTCATCGCGCATGACGTTGAAAGTGATCGCCTTCAAGAGCTCACACTGGGTGGTGCGGTACATGTTGTTGAACGCGCCGAGCGCGAGGCCCTCAACGATCATGTTCATTCCGATCATGACCTTCTCGTACCGGTCGCTTTGCAGCGTCGCGTCGATCAGCGCCTTCAGCCAGGGCGACATCGGATAGACCAGCGCGATCTTGTCGCAGTACCTGGCATAGACCTCGACATGGCGGGCCTCGTCCATGGTCTGGGTCGCGGCATAGAGCTTGGCGGTCGAATCCGGGACCGAATGGGTCACGCAGGCCGCAGTCATCAGCGCGCCCTGCTCGCCGTGGAGGAATTGCGAGAGCAGCTGTGCGGTCGAATGCGCGGTGAAGGTTTCCTGCTGCGATTTCGACAGCTTCGAAAAGAACGGCATCCGGTGATAAATGTCGCTGCGATCGTTGATCATCGGCTTTGAGGGATCGACCGGGGTATCCCAGTTGAGCAACTGGTCCGAATCCCACTGGTCCTGTTTGGCGCGCTTGTAGAGGTCTTCGACCTTGTCGCCCGAAAGCAGGTAATCGAAGGTCCAGGCGATCGCCATCGGGTTCTTGTAGATGTCGTCGGCGTTCATGCTGACGCGCCAGTCTTCCTTCGGCCGCGCGGCAATGGGGGTGGCAAGGTTCATGGCTCTCTCCTCTTACAGGTACTGACGTTCGGGGGTGCGGACGACCACGCCGTCAAGCGCGTCGCTGAGTTTCAGCTGGCAGGCCAGCCGGCTGTTGGGGCGCGGATCGATCACCTGACTGGCGAGCATCGCCGCTTCGAGTTCGTCGGGTGCGGGCACTTTCGCCAGCCAGCCCTCGTCCAGATAGACGTGGCAGGTGCCGCAGGCGCAAAAGCCGCCGCAATCGGCCTCGATCCCGGGGACGTTGTTATCGAGCGCGGCATCGGCGACGCTCATTCCCGCCGGTGCCTCGACCGTGCGGGCCTCGCCCCGGACATCAATGAAAGTCACATGAGTCACACGCGCCACCTCTCCATTGCGCCGCGAATAATTGACATTGGTGTAAGTAAACTCGCGGCCGGGCATTGACATGAGTCAATTGCGCGCGGCACCTTGCGGCGAGCCGAAACGGGCAGGGGATGGACGATGGTCTGGTGGATCTGGGGCAGCGCGCTGGCGCTCTATCTGCTGTTCCGGCTGTGGTACGACGGCCTGCGCCGTCCGCTGGCCAAGGCCGAGATCGACACCTTCTTTGCCGAGGTCCACTCCAAGTACGGCGGCAGCAACGATCCCGCGGTCTTGCGCCAGTTCCTGGAGGCCGACGACGGCAAGGAATTCGTCATGCTCAATCTGGTCAAGATCGAGGACGGCATGGTGAACGATCCCGACACCGGCGAGCAGGTTCCGGGCCGCACGATGATGCGGCGCTATTCCGATCCCTTCGTCAGGGCGCTGCTGGGGCGCGGCGGGCATCCGGTGATGGTCGGGCGCAAGGTTGGGCCCTATGTCGATGCCTGGAATGTCGAGGCCGATCCCGGCTGGTCGATCTTCGCCCTGATGCGCTATCGCAGCCGCCGCGATCTGATCGCGATGGTCGCCGATCCGCTGTTCGCCAAGGTCCACCCCTACAAGCTGCTGGGCATCCCGACTACTTTCAGCTTCCCGACCCAGCGTGAGGTCTCGGTCTATATCGGGCCGCGGGTCTGGGTGGCACTGGTGCTGGCGCTGGGTGCTGCTTTGGTGCAGCTGGCCCTGCGGGCCTGACCGCTGAAACATGCTGGCCGGGGTCAAACAAGTCGCTAAGCTGAACCCAATTCAAACCAATGGAGCGAGCCGATGAAACCGACCCATATCCTGGCTGGCGTTGCGCTCATCGCGCTCGCAGCAACCCCTGGCCTGGCCGAACGGTTCGAATACCGCGTGCTGACCCAGAGCCGCGACATCGGCCACTACATCGTCGATACCCAAGGCCGAAATGTCTCGGTCGATTTCGACTACAAGCAGAACGGGCGCGGCCCGACGCTGAAGGAGAGCCTGAAACTCGACGGTGCCGGGTTCCCGCTGCAATGGTCGATCACCGGCCGCACCACTTTTGGCAATCCGGTCAACGAGAGCTTCCGCTGGTCGCCGCGCGGGGCGGAATGGCGCGATCTGGCCGGACCAGGGCGGATCGCCGGGGCCAATGCCCCGCGCTTCTACATCGGCCAGAACAGCTCGCCGCTGGATGTCAGCATGCTGGCCAAAGCGCTGCTGGCCGACGCCGACCGCTCTTTCGCGGTAGCTCCGGCCGGTACCGCCAGACTGACCGAACGCGACCGCAGCAGCTTTGACGGGCCGCAGGGCAAGATCGAGGTGATCACCTACGAGCTATCCGGCCTGTCGCTCAACCCGACTTACATCACGCTCGACACCAAGGGCGAGCTGTTCGCGGTGGCGAGCGCCAACTTCATCATCGCCCGCAAGGGCTATGAGAAAGTGGCCGACGAGCCTTTGCGCGCGCTGGCCGAAAAGCTCGCCTCGGACCGCTTTGCCCAGCTGCAAAAGGACGGCGCGCACAAGTACGAAGGGCTGGTGCGGATCCGCAACGTGCGGGTGTTCGATCCCGTCAGCGGTGAGCGCAGCGGCGCCAGCGACGTCTATATGCTGGCCAACCGGATCACTTCGATCCAACCGGCCCAGGACAAGGCCATGCCCGGCGTGACCGAAATCGACGGCCAGGGCGGGACGCTGGTCCCCGGCCTCTACGAAATGCACGCGCATCTGGGTCAGGAAGATGCCTTGATGAACGTGCTCGCCGGGATCACCTCGGTGCGCGACATGGGCAACAACAATGCGGTGCTCGACGTGCTGGTGGGGCGGATCGTGCGCGGCGAAGTGGCCGGGCCGCGGGTCACCCGCTCGGCCTTTGTCGAGGGCAAGAGCCCGTTCAGCTCGCAGACCGGCACGCTGGTTTCGAGCGAAGCCGAAGCGATCGAGGCGGTGCGCTGGGGCGCGGTGCGCGGTTATCATCAGGCCAAGCTCTACAATTCGATGGATCCCGCCTGGGCCCCCGCCGTGGTCAAGGAAGCGCACCGGCTGGGCTTGCGCGTTGCGGGCCACGTCCCGGCCTTTTCCAGCGCCGATGCGATGATCGGGGCCGGGTTTGACGAGATTACCCACGTCAACCAGCTGATGCTCGGCTGGGTGCTCAATCCGGGCGAGGATACCCGCACCCTGTTCCGCTTCACCGCGATGCGGCGGTTCGATACGATCGACCTGAACGGCCCCAAAGTGCGCACCACGCTCGACATGATGGTTGCCCGCGGCACCGCGCACGAGCCGACCATCGCGATCCACGAACTGGGGCTGACCGCGCTCGACGCGCAGCCCAACCCCGGTGCGCTTGACTATATCGCGCACATGCCCCCGTCAGAGCAGCGGCAATTGAAGCAGGCGCTGTTCGGGACCGATACCCCGCAGCAGCGCGCGCAATACATCGCCGCCTATGCCAAGATCATGGAGACCCTGCGCGAGATGCACCGACGCGGGATCATGCTGATCCCCGGAACCGATCTGGGCGGCGGCTTCACTTATCACCGCGAGCTCGAACTGTTCGGACAGCTCGGCATGACCCCCAGCCAGGTCCTGCGCCGCGGCACGCTCGATATGGCGAAGTACCTCGGCCAGGACCAGCAGCTCGGCTCGATCGAGCGCGGCAAACTGGCCGATTTCTTCCTGGTGCCCGGCGATCCGACCAAAGACCTCAAGGCGATCAAGCGCATCGCCATGGTGGTCAAGAACGGCACGGTCTATTTCCCGGATGAAATCTATCCCAAGCTGGGGATCAAGCCGTTTGCCTTTGTGCCCAAGGTGACCACGGGGAAATAGGGCCTAAGCCTCCAGCTCGACATCCCAATAGAGCCAGTCGCGCCAGGTTTCGTGCAGATAGTTGGGCGGAAAGCCCTTGCCGCGTTCCTGCAATTGCCAGTTGGTCGGGCGGATCGGGGCGACCAGCAGCGGCATTCTGGCCTGCGCCGGAGTGCGGCCGCCCTTCTTGAGGTTGCATGGCGCGCAGGCCGTGGCGACGTTTTCCCAGCTGGTCCGTCCGCCCAGGCGGCGCGGGATGACGTGGTCGAAGGTCAGTTGGTGCGGGTTGCCGCAGTACTGGCAGGAAAAGCGATCACGCAGGAACAGGTTGAAGCGGGTGAAGGCGGGATGCTCGCTGGGCTTCACATAACTGCGCAGCGCGATCACGCTGGGGATCGGCATCGACCAGGAGGGCGAATGAACCTCGCGCGCATAAGAGGCGACTATATCGACCCGTTCGAGGAACACTGCCTTGATCGCGGTCTGCCAGGGCCAAAGGCTTAAGGGGTAATAGCTCAGCGGGGTGTAGTCTGCGTTGAGCACCAAGGCGGGGCACTGGCTGAGATGCCGCGAGGGATCACCCTCGGCGCTGCGGAACCGGGCCGCGCGCTCGATCAGCTCCGACTTGAGCATGGCTCCGTGTAGCTCGCGGCAATGGCAGATCTGTGACAACGCATGGGGATAGAGAGCATGGCGGGACTCGCTGCGTCAAGTCCGGACGTGGCGTGCAATCCACAGGGGGAATAGTTAACGCAGAGACGCGGAGAAGAAAGCGGAGACGCGGAGGTGTTGCTTTGCGCCGCAGGCACCAATGATTCACTCCGACCCTTTGCCAAACCCACGTTTCAGTGATGAGAGCGGCTTCGCCGCAAGTGCTGCCGTCCCTCCGCGTCTCGCTTTTCTTCTCCGCGTCTCTGCGTGAACTATTCCACCACTGGCGCCCGACCCCACCTTGGCGATAGAAGCACCGCCATGATCCGCGCGCGCTTCGCCCCCAGCCCCAACGGTCTGCTGCACCTGGGCCATGCCTATGCGGCCTTGGTCGCGCACGATCTGGCGCGGGCGCGCGAAGGCGAGTTCCTGCTGCGGATCGAGGATATCGATGGCAGCCGCAGCCGGGCTGAGCTGGTGCCCGAGATTTTGGCCGATCTGGAATGGCTGGGCCTCACATGGGACGGCCCGGTGGTGTTCCAGAGCGCGCGGCTGGCGAGCTATGCGGCGGCGGGTGAGCGGCTGAAGGCGATGGGCCTGCTCTACCCTTGCCAATGCACCCGCGCCGAAGTGCTGGCCGCAGCCGAAACCGCGGGACCAGACGGGCCGGTCTATCCCGGCACTTGCCGCGACCGCGAAGTCGATCCCGCAGGCGCGGCCTGGCGGATCGACATGGCCCGCGCGATTGAGCTGGCCGGGCCGCTCGCATGGACCGACGAACTGGCCGGGCCGCAGCGCGCCGATCCCGCGCCGTTCGGAGATGTCGTGCTGCTGCGCAAGGAAGCCCCGGCCAGCTATCACCTCGCCGCGACGCTCGACGATGCCGCCGATGGCATAACGCTGGTGACGCGCGGGGCCGACCTGTTCGGGGCGAGCCATGTCCACCGCCTGCTCCAGGCCTTGCTGGACCTGCCGGTGCCGCGCTGGCACCACCACGGCCTGCTGGTCGAAGCGGATGGCCGCAAGCTCGCCAAGCGGCGCGGCTCGCCCGCTTTGGCCCAGTTGCGCCGCGCGGGCGAGGATGGGCGGGCGCTGGCCGCCGCCTTGCGCACAGCGCGCTTCCCCGCTGGCCTTTCACTCGATCCGGGGCTAGGCTCGGCCCCATGAACACTTTCCTGATCCTGGTGATTATCGCCCTGATTGCGATGACCGTCGTGACCCTGGTGCGCGGTATCGCGGCCTTCCTGCAATCGACCCGCGAGGATCTGGAGCGGCCGGAGAGCAGCGGCCCTTCGGCAATGCAGCTCAAGCAGAACAAGCTGATGTTCCGCCGGATCATGTTCCAGGCCGCGGCGATCGGGGTTGTCGCGATCTTGCTTTCGATGTCGCAGAAGTAGCAGAGACAACATGGTCAAGCTCAACAAGATCTACACCCGCACGGGTGACGATGGAACGACGGGTCTGGTCGATGGCTCGCGCCTGCCCAAGCACGCCGCGCGGATGGAAGCGATCGGCGCGGTCGATGAAGCCAATTCGGCGCTGGGGCTCTGTTCGGTCGAACTGGCGCAAAGCGATCACGCCGCGCTGCTGACCCGGATCCAGAACGACCTGTTCGATCTGGGCGCAGACCTCGCGACGCCAGGCGATGACTTTGCGCCGGGCGAAATGACGCTGCGGATCGTGCAGAGCCAGGTGGACTGGCTGGAAGGCGCAATCGACCGGCTCAACGCTGCGATGGCCCCCTTGACCAGCTTCATCCTGCCCGGCGGCAGCGAAGCGGCGGCGCGGGTCCACATCGCCCGCGCCTCGGTCCGTATGGCCGAGCGCCGCGCGGTGGCGCTGGCTGAGGCCGACCCGGTCAACCCGGCGGCCATGGCCTATCTCAACCGGCTATCGGATCTGCTGTTCGTGCTGGCCCGCGCGATCAACGGCAATGGCGCAGGCGATGTGCTGTGGGTCCCGGGGCAGAATCGCTAGCAATCCCCGCCAATCACCGCTAACCAGCCGCCCTTGCTGCACATGCGAAGGGGTCGGAATATGCGGACAGTGGCGGTGATCGGGGCGGGGCAGATGGGGTCGGGGATTGCCCAGACCGTGGCCCAGAACGGCATCAAGGTGCTGCTGTCCGACGTTGAACTGGCACTGGCCGAAAAGGCCGTGGCCGGGATCGACAAGGCGCTGGCCAAGCTGGTCAGCCGCGACAAGATCACGCCCGACCAGGCGACCGCTGCGTTGGCGCGGATCACGCCGGTCGCCGACTATGCGCCGATGGCCGAGGCCGACCTGATCATCGAGGCGGCGACCGAGAAGGAAGAGATCAAGCGCAAGATCTTTGAAGCCGTCGGCAAGGTGTTGCGCGAAGATGCGATCCTGGCCTCCAACACCAGCTCGATCCCGATCACCCGCATGGCGACCTCCTCGCCCGATCCCAAACGGTTCATCGGCCTGCACTTCTTCAACCCGGTCCCGGTTATGGGGCTGATCGAGGTGATCCCGGGCCTTGCCACCGCCAAGGACACCGTGGCGCGCACCCGAGCCTTTGCCGAAAGCCTGGGCAAGCAAGTGGTCATGGCCGAGGACGAGCCCGGCTTCGTGGTCAACCGGATCCTGCTGCCGATGATCAACGAGGCGGTTTTCGTGCTGGGCCAGGGCACCGCCAATATCGCCGATATCGACAAGGGCTGCCGCCTGGGGCTCAACCACCCGATGGGTCCGCTGGAGCTGGCCGATTTCGTCGGGCTCGACACCTGCCTCGATATCGTCCGGGTGCTCTACAACACTACCGGCGACAGCAAGTATCGCCCGGCCCCGCTGCTGGTGAAGTACGTCGAAGCCGGCTGGCTGGGCCGCAAGACCGGGCGCGGCTTCTATGACTATTCGGGCGACGCGCCGGTCCCCACGCGTTAGGGCCTGGAATAGATCGCATCCGGAGCAATTGCGGATTGCCGCCGGGAGGGGCGGAGGCAAGGCTTGGTGCAACACCGGAGCCCGCCACATGACCCAGACCCTCACCGCCGAACCCGCCGCAATCGACCGCCTGCTCGAACTGATCGAACTGGGCCACGAAATGCCGCAAAGCCGCTGGCCGCGCCATGTGTTGACCGTCTGCCAGGTGCTGGGCGACCTCGATCAGGGCGGGCCCGAACTGATCAAGCTCAAGCGCAAGGTGTTCGAATGCGTCGCTACCGGCAACACCATGCTGGCGATCCGGGCGATGATCCCCGATGACTATGTGATCCAATATGGATCGAAACAGGTCGGCGCCTTTGCCTCCTTGCGCAGCGAGCAAGGGCCGTCGGTGCGCACCATCGGCGCCAACCGCGAACGCGCGCTCTTGGCCGCCGTGCTCGAACTGGCGGTGTTGCGCCAGTCGGATGGCACGGCGCTGTTTTTCGGGGTCAAGTCCAGCCCGGCTGAGGCTGCGCTTACAGGCTGATCAGTGTCCGGCCTGGGGGCCGCGCTCCAGTCCTGAGGCGGCGAGCTGGGCGTCGATTTCCGCCAGCAGGCGGTCCAATCCAGCCTGGTCGTTGCTTTCGGCGCGGGCGACCAGCACGTCCTGGGTGTTGGAGGCGCGTAGCAGCCACCAGCCGTCGGGGGTGGACACCCGCACTCCGTCGATCCCGTCAACATCGGCCCCCTGGGCCGAGAGCCGCGCCTTGACCTCTTCGACCACTGCGAACTTGCGGCTCTCATCGACCTGGAAACGCATTTCAGGCGTATTGACCAAGGCCGGCATTTCGCCGCGCAGCTGGGTGACCGACTTGCCCAGCCGCACCGAGGCGGCGATCAGCCGGACCGCGGCGTAGAGCGCATCATCAAAGCCGTAATACTGGTGCGCGAAGAACACGTGGCCGCTCATCTCACCGGCCAAGGGCGCACCGATCTCCTTCATTTTGGATTTAATCAGGCTGTGTCCGGTTTTCCACATAGTCGGCCGTCCACCCAATTGAGTGACCCGGTCGAATAGAGCCCGGCTGGCCTTCACATCGGCGATAATCGCGGATCCGGGCTCCATTTTGAGGAGGTCTTCGGCGTAGATCATGAGCAGCTGGTCGCCCCAGATCACCCGGCCCGTGCCGTCGATGGCCCCGATCCGGTCGCCGTCGCCATCGAAAGCGATACCGAAATCGAGCCTTTCGGCCGCGACCAAGGCCTTCAGATCGGCCAGATTCTTCTCTTCGGTAGGATCAGGATGATGATTAGGGAACGTCCCATCAACCTCGGCATAGAGAACCCGGTGTTTGCCCGGAAGCTGCTGGACCAGCAATTCGAGCGCGGGGCCAGCGGCGCCGTTGCCCGCGTCCCAGCCGATCGCGAGCTGGGCGAGCTGGGCGGGGTCGATCCCGGCCAGGCCCAGGCACAGCCGGTCAACATAAGGCCTGAGGATCTCGCGCTGCTGGCTGGTGCCGCTGCCGCTGGCCCAGTCACCCTGCGCCGCCATCCGGCCGAGCAGCTGGATGTCCGCGCCGAAAAACGGTCGGCCCTGGAACACCATCTTGAAGCCATTGTAATTGGCGGGATTGTGGCTGCCAGTTATCTGAATGCCGCCTTGTACATCTTCCATTGAGGCTTCGGCATAGTAGAGCATCGGGGTCGGCCCCAGACCAACCCGCACGGCATCCAGCCCGGCATCGTTGATCCCGCGCACCAGCGCCGCTTCGAGCACCGGCGAGCTGACCCGCCCGTCATAGCCCACCGCCACAGTGCGCCCGCCGGCGCGGCCCAGCAAGGTCGCAAAGCCGCGGCCGATCGCATAGGCATCGCCTTCGCCCAGCGTTTCGCCGATGATCCCGCGGATATCGTATTCGCGCAGCACGGTTGCGTGGAACTGGTGGCTGTTCATTTTCCTGCCTCAATCCTGTCGAGCCGCGCGAGGAGAAGGTCGCGCGCGGCAGTGGCCTGGTGGACCGCCTCGTTGGTGCCGCCCCGGTCAGGATGGACCTGGGCCAATCTGCGCCGGTGGGCTTCCACTATCTCGGCGCGGGTAGCCTCCCGGTTAACGCCAAGCAAGCTGCGCGCCAGGGCTTCCTTTTGCGATTGTTCGCTTTTTTGCCACAGTTGCCAAGGCCAGAGCCCGCTCAGCACCCGGCACAACACCGCAGCCAGCGCCAAGAGGACAATCAGCTTGCCCATCCTAGGGCGCGCCAGCCAGCGCCAGTTCGGGCTCGCGCGCGCCCGGCATTGGCAGCGCCAAGGCTGAGATCAGCGCGCGCAGTTCCTGCCGGGCGACCAGGTGGCTGGTGCCCAGTTCACCCAGGTGGCCCTTGTCGAGCAGGGTCAGGCCCGAGGGGAACAGCTCGCGGTAGATCACGCGTTCCGAAAGCCCGCTGGCGATCCGGAAGCCGACCCGCTTGCTGAGCTCGGTCAAGGCCTGGTCCAGCCGCTTCATGTTGCGCGCTTCGGTGTGCTGGGTGCGGTTGCGCACCACCACCCAGTCCATTTCGCGGCGCTTGTCCTTGAGGGTCGCCATCGCCCGCTTCTTGCGCGCTTCCCAGATCAGCTCGGCATAGAACGACAGCTTGCGGACCTTGAAGGTCTCGGCATCGACCTGGCCGATCAGGTCGAAATCGACGAAGCTGTCGTTGAGCGGGGTGACCAGCGTATCGGCTTCGGTTGCGACGTGCCGGGCGAAGGGATCGTCGCGTCCGGGGGTGTCGAAGATCAGGAAATCGGCATGCTCACCCATTTCGATGGTCAGCGCGTCGAGTTCTTCGACCGATTCGCCCTGAAACACCGCGAAGCGGGCGTTGGGCAGGTCGATCTCGCGGCGGCGCTCGGTATCGCTGCGGTTTTCGAGGTAGCGGTGCAGCGTGCGCTGGCGCGGATCGAGGTCGATCGCCGCGACTCGCGCGCCTTGATAGGCGAGCGCGATTCCCACGTGGACCGCGGTGGTCGATTTGCCGGTCCCGCCTTTCTCATTGGCGAAGACGATGCGGTGGGGACCCTGGCTTGCTGACACTTTGTTTGATCGACCTGTTTTGAATGTTGCCGCATGCTGCGGTGCAGCTTAGGTCACAGACCCAAGGCCAGCAAGCTCGAGGCGCCCAAATGGCAAACATATCGACCCGAAATGCGCGCCGGGAAGGCTGGTTGCCTTTCCAAGCGTATTTCGGGTCGAGATGGCAGCCATTTGGGCGTCCCGCAGGGATTTGGCCAGAAGGGCCCAGCGCGGCGTCGGATCGGCTAGCAATATTGACATATTCCTTCACCTCTCCTTCTTGCGCTGAGCCCTTCTGACTCAAACCTCGAGCTTGCTGGCCTTGGGTCTGTGACCTATTGCGGGCGAGCCTTAGCCGCCAAGCGGTCTTAGTCCAAGGGGTCCCGGACGTGCAAATCGTGCAGCAACTTGATCCACTGCGCAGTGCCGTGGATGCCCTCAAGGCCAGCGGCACCTTGGCATTGGTGCCGACGATGGGCGCGCTGCATGAGGGCCACCTGACCCTGGTCCGCGCCGCGCGCGCTGCGGCGACCCACGTCGCAGTGTCGATCTTCGTCAACCCGCGCCAGTTTGGCCCCAAGGAGGATCTGGCCCGCTATCCCCGCCAGCTTGAGCGCGATTGCGAACTGCTGGAGGCCGAAGGCGTCGGCTTGGCCTGGGCGCCTGATGTGACAGCGATGTATCCTGAGGACTACGCCACCAGCGTGTCGGTTACCGGGGTCAGCGATGGCCTGTGCGGCGATATGCGGCCCGGGCATTTCGACGGGGTCGCCACGGTGGTCTGCAAGCTGTTCAACCAGGTCCGCCCCGATGCGGCGCTGTTCGGCGAGAAGGACTGGCAGCAGCTGGCCGTGATTCGCCGCATGGCCCGCGATCTCGATCTGGTGCTGCCGCGCACCGAAGCAATCCTGGGGGTGCCGACCGTGCGCGAAAGTGATGGCCTGGCGCTGTCTTCACGCAATGCCTACCTCTCGGCCGGGGACCGCAAGGCAGCAGTGGCCTTACCGGATGGCATGAAAGCGGCGATCGCTGCGATCCGCGCGGGCACTCCACTTGCCGCTGCGACTGCAAAGCTCAAGGCTGACCTGATCGCCGCCGGCTTCTCCTCGGTCGACTATGCCGAAGTGCGCGACGCCGTGTCGATCGCTCCTGTCGCAGCGCTGGGCGAGGCCCCGGCCCGGCTGTTCGTCGCCGCACGGATCGGCGGGACCCGGCTGATCGACAATATGCCGGTGTGACTTGTCTGTTTCATGCAATTCTTGGCGCCGACGATCTGACAACCAATAGGCAGGCGGCACACCCTCCCGCGCCGCCGGGGGCAGGGCGGGCTTGTTTCGGCAAGCTCGCCCCTTACTTTTTCGGCGCGCCGACCTCGGCGGCATAGTCGCGCCGGGTCATTATCATCGCCAGCGCGGAAAGCAGGCAGGGCAGCGGCAGCACTTTCAGCGCGGTCAGCAAGTCGAACCGGTCGGCCAGCAGCCCGGTGACATAAGGCCCCGGAGCCAGCCCCAGCAGGTTGTAGCTTAGCCCCAGCACCGCCATCGAAGTCGAGTGGACCGCGCGCGGGGTGGAATTGGCGATCATCGATCCGGTCACCCCGGTGATCCCGGCCACCACCAGCAGCGCGCCCGCGATCAATGCGAGTTGCAGCGGTCCCGGTGGGGAGAAGAACGCTCCAGCAAACAGCGCGGCCGACAGCAGCGAGAACACGATCGACAGCCGGGGCGTGACCGCCGGATCGCGCCGCGATAGCCGGTCAACCAGCATCCCGCAGCCAACCATGCCCACCGCGCAGACCAGCAGGAACAACGCGGTGGTCTGCCCGGCCTGCTGCAAGGCCATGCCATAATGTTCGGTCAAGAGCAGCGGCATGGCCCAGGCCAAGGTGCCGGTGCAGAACAACTGGATCCCGCCCGCAAAATAGGTCAGCCACAACAACTTGCGGCCCAGCAGCAACCGGGCCAGCTCACCCCAATCGGTCTTGGTGCGCAGCGGCCGGGTACCGAGGCGACTTTCGCGCACCACCAGCGGATAGACCAAGGCAAGCGCGAGGCCAAACAGGCCGATCGCCGCGAAGGCCGAACGCCAGCCATAGGCCGCCGCGATCTGCGCCCCTGCCGCCACCCCCAGCATCTGGCCGACCACCGATCCGGCCAGGAACGAGGATGACAGGGTAGCCCGCAGATGGACCGGGAACACCGCCAACACAATTGCGATCCCGACGCTGCCGTAGGCTGCCTCACCCACGCCCACCAGCAGCCGCGCGGCGAGCATCTGCGGATAGTCCTGCACCCAGGCCCCGGCGAGGGTCGCAAGGCTCCACAAGGTCGCCATCGCGACCAGGCTTTTGACCCGCCCGAACCGGTCGGCCAGGTACGACAGCGGCAAAGTGAGCAAGCCCACCGCCAGCGCGACCACGCTCGACAGCGAAGCCAGCTCGGCATTGCTCAGGCTCCACTCAGCCTTGAGCTGCGGCCCGACCGCGGCCAGCACCTGCCGCGCCATATGGTCGCTCATCAACAGGCCGAAGCTGAGTGCGAAGACCGCCCAGGCGAAGGCACTCGCCCGGTCCGGGCCGGGGCTGTCATCGATCAGGACCGGCCCGGCCATGGGCTAGACCAGCGCCCCCACTGGCGCAGAGCGCACATTGGCCACGCCGAAGTTGGCATTGCGGTTGGGCAGCCAGCCATTCTCGCGCAGCGTCTCATCGATGCTGCCATAGAAAGTGCCGATCTTGTAGATCCGGCGGGCTTCGTCGGCAGTGGCGACCGGGCGGTAGAGCTCCTCGGAAATCCGCACCATCTTTTCGATCTGCTGGACCGAGCTGGCGCGCTCGCCCTTGCGGCCCCACAGGTTGTCTTCCTGACCGACGCGGACGTGAAAGCCCATCGCGATCCCCATGGTGCAAAGCGGATAGACGTTGCGCATCAGCCCTTCGACGGTGAACACCGCGTTCTGCGGCAGCCGGCCCACGAATTCCATCAGGTTGCGCGGGTTGGGGCCGTCGTGCCCGCCGCCAATCGCCACCCAGTTGAGCACCAGCGGACCCATGTAGTGGCCGGTGCGGACCAGCCGCTCGACCGTTTCGAGATCGCGCACGCAGCCGATCATGAAATGGGTCTGGATGCCGCTCGCGGTCAGTCGCTTCATGTGTTCCTTCATGAACTTGGGCCCGGCCTCGTAATACATCTCGGTATAGGCATCGGCGTAGTTGGTCTCGCCCATCGAGGTGCCGCGCGCGTCGTCCTCGGTGATCAGTTCCATCACGTTCATCTGGTTGGTGTTGACCGCCAGGGTTACCTGATCGGGCCGCGGATTGAGATCGGCGAGCATGTGGCGGGTATCGTCCGAGAGCCACTTGGCCGCCTCGCCCTCGGTCTTGGGGGCAAAGCTGATCGAACCGCCGACTTGCAGGATCATCCCCGGCACCGCGCTGCGCAGCCGATCGAGCATCTCGTTGAAGCGGTCGAGGTCTTTCGAGCCGTTGCCATCGGGTTCGCGGACATGGACATGGAGCACCGTCGCCCCGGCGTTGTAGCAATCGACTGCTTTCTGGACCTGTTCGGCAAAGCTCAGCGGAATGTCGTCGCTGTCGCGCGGCAGGAAGCTGGGGGCATAGGGCGCGACCTGGATCACCAGAGGGTCCTGGGTTTCGGGCAGCAGGCTGTCATCGAAGAATTGCATTGCTCAGTCCTCTTTAAGTTCGGGCTTGGGTTCGGGCACGGGCATGCCGCGCGCGTTCATTTCATCGACCAGGTGCGGGGTGCCGAGCGCCACCGAGTGGATCCCCAGCACGGCCACACATTGCAGCACGGCCATGATCTCCTCCGGTGTCGCGCCCAGATCGAGCGCCCTGGCAATGTGCCGCTTGACCCCCGGCGAATACATGTGAGTGCAGCTGGCATCGACCGCGATGGCCAGGAATTCGTAAGTCTTGGGATCGAGCACGCCCTTGCGCAGGGCATGGGTGCCCATGTCGAGGAACTTCTCCATCCATTCCGCGTCAAAGGCAGCGGCCTGGTCCCAGGCCTGGTTCCAGCCGCCGCTGGCGCGCGCGGCATCGCTGATCGGGGTCTTGGTCATAGGGGTTCCTTCTCGCTCAAGGCATGGGCTGTTCGATGGCGGGCAGATCGCACAGGCTGTCCAGCCAGCTGATCTTGCTGGCGGTCCACATCTGCATGGCGGGCCGAAGCTGGGGCGCCTGGCGGGCACCGCTCAGCCGCAGCGACAGCGTGGTCGAATGGTCGGCATGGGTGCCATAGAGCGAAGTGCCGCAAGTGCCGCAGAAGGCCAGATCGCGCAGCGCCCCGCTGGCGGCGGTCTTGCGGTAGAGCTTGGGCGAGCCGTGCAGCAGGATGAAGGCTTCCTTCGCGATCAGCGTGCCCCAGCGGAACGCCCCGCCGCCCAGCACCTGACAATCGCTGCAGTGGCAGACCAGCACCGCCTGGGGGTCGATCTCGGCCTCCCAGGCGATTTCGCCGCAATGGCAGGTGCCATCGACTTGCATCAGGCGGCGCGCCGATGGCTGGGCGGCGTGGCGAGGCGGCGGGTCAACTTTTCGCCGATCACCCCGGCGCGCTGCATCTGGCGTACGCTGGGCGGATAGTCGGCCACAGCATAGTGCTGGGTGCAGCGATTGTCCCAGATTGCCACGCTGTTCGGCGTCCACTTCCAGCGGACCTGATATTCGGGGATCGTCGCGCGGCGAACAAGATCGATCAATAGCTGGTGATGTCCGGGAGTGAAATCGTTGCCATAGCGCACGTTCTCGCCGGTGTGGAAATTGGTGAAATGAGTGGAATAGGCGCTGACATAGAGCACTTCCTCGCCGGTTTCGGGGTGAGTGATCACCACCGGGTGTTCGGCGTCCGGGAACTGCGCCTTGAGCGCGTGGCGCTCCTCGATCGGCATATGGGCCCCGAAGCTCGCCTCGATCGAGTGGCGGGTGTAGAGCCCGTCGATCTGGTCCTTGATATGCTGGGGCAGGTCGGCATAGGCCTTGGCCATGTTGGCCCACATGGTGTCGCCGCCAACTTCGGGGCACTTCACGCAGCGCAGCACTGCCATCTTCTGCGGCGCCTCGCGCCAGGTGACATCGGTGTGCCAGTTGTTTTCGAGGTAGGCTGGCGGGCTGTTCTCGTCCTTGAAAATGTTGACCAGGCCCGGAATCCGGTCGCCAAGCTGGGCGGCGGGATGATCCTCGAGCTCACCAAAGCGCCGCGCGAAGGCCACATGCTGCTCAGGCGTCAGGTCCTGATCGCGGAAGAAGATCACCTTGTGGCCCAGCATCTGCCGGTAAATCTCGTTAAACAGGTCATCGCTGGCGATGGCGTCCTTGATCTGGACGCCTTTCAGTTCGGCCCCGATGTTGCAGGTCAGTTGGGTCACTTCCATGGTTAGTCTCCCAGAGTGAAAATGGATGATCCGATGGTCTTTCCGGCTTCCAGATCGCGGTGGGCCTGGACGCATTGGTCAAGGGTGTAGCGCGCGCCGATCTCGACCGTGATCCGCCCGGCGGCGAGGTGATCGAACCACCAGCCCGCCAGTTCGGCGCGCTCGACCGGGTCGGCGAAGTAATCGACGAAAGCGGGCCGGGTGAAATAGACCGAGCCCTGCATCGCCAGTTGCAGCGCATCGATCGGCGGGAACGGGCCCGAGGCGGTGCCGCAGCCAACCAGCATGCCGCGCCGCCGCAGCGACATGAGCGAGCCTTCGAAGGTATCGGCGCCAACGCTGTCGAACACCGTCTGCACGCCCTCGCCCCCGGTCAGTTCCCTGACCCGCGCGGGCACATCCTCGCGGCGATAGAAAATGATTGCGTCGCAGCCCATCGCGCGGGCCTTGGCGGCCTTTTCCTCGCTCGAGACGGTGCCGATCACGCGCAGGCCCAGCAGCTTGGCGACCTGGATGGCCAGCAGCCCGACGCCCCCGGCGGCAGCGTGGAGCAGCACCGTGTCGCCCGCTTTCAGCCGCGGATCGACCTTCATCATCCAATAGACCGCAGTCAGCCCGCGCATGGTCGAAGCGGCGGCGGTCTCATAGGAAACGCTATCCGGCAGCTTGAGCAGCGGCGCGGCGGGCATCAAGCGTTCGGTCGAATAGGACCCCAGCGGACCGCCGTTGTAGGAAACGCGGTCCCCGGGAGAGACGCAGGTCACCCCTTCGCCCACGGCCAGCACTTCGCCCGCGCCTTCTACCCCGATCCCGCAGGGCGGCTGGACCGGGTAATAGCCCGAACGGAAATAGGTATCGGCGAAATTGCAGCCAACCGCATGGTGGCGAAGCCACACTTCGCCCGGCCCCGGATCGCCGACGCTCACCTGTTCGAGCATCAGCACTTCGGGTCCGCCAATCTGGTGGAATCGGACGGCCTGGGCCATCGGTGGTTTCTCCCATCGCGTGTTCTTGAGTGCCCAACTAGCCCGAAATGCCCTTGCGATTTTCACATTTCGTGACATAATTTTTACACTTGGTGACAGATGGGAGTCAGCGATTGGCACAGGTGGTGCGCGCCGCTTCGCTCAGCGGCTATCTTGAATGCATGGCCGCGCTGGGCTGCGATCCGGTGCCGCTGCTGCGCGAGCAAGGGCTGAGCCGCGCATCGCTGGCCAATCCCGAACTGACGCTCCCGGCCCAGGCCGTGGTCCGCCTGCTCGAACGCAGCGCCGAGGCGAGCAAGTGCGCCACTTTGGGGCTGCGGATCGCCGCGGGGCGGGTCTTGGCCAACCTGGGTACGGCCAGCCTGCTGATCGTTCACCAGCCAACCCTGCGCCAGGCGCTGGCGGCGCTGGGCGAATTTCGCGGGCGGATTAATTCGACACTGGTGCTGGGGGTAAGCGAACAGCACGGCGAAGCGATCCTGCGTGAGGATCTGGCGCTCGCCAATCCGGAACCGGCCCGCCAGTCGCACGAGCTGGCCTTGGGCGTGCTGCTGCGGCTGTGCCGGGTGGTGCTGGGAGAAAGCTGGTCGCCGCGGCTGGTCTGCCTGACCGGGCCGCCGCCCGCCTTCCATGACCTGACGATCTATCGCCGCCTGCTGCGCTGCGAGGTCCAATTCGATGCCGAGTTCAACGCGCTGGTGGTCGCCTCGGTCGATCTCGACCGCCCCGGGGTGCTGGCCGATCCGGGCATGGCGGCGCACGCCCGGCAACTGCTCGACGCGGTGGGCCAGGGTACGGCGCGTGGCGCGGGCGAACAAGTCGAAGGGCTGATCCGCCTGCTGCTGCCATCGGGCCGGGCAACGATCGAGGCCTGCGCGGCCGCGCTGGGACTGACCGTGCGGACCCTGCAGCGACGGCTGGACAGCGAGGGCGAGCAGTTCAGCGTGATGCTGGGCCGCGCCCGCAAGCAGCTCGCCGCGCAGTACCTCGCCAATCCGCGGCTCAGGATCACCGATGTCGCGGCGATGCTGGGCTACAGCTCGGTCGCCGCCTTCAGCCGCTGGCACGCCGGGGCCTTCGGGATTCCGGCGAGAAAGGCGCGTTTAGTCAAAGCGAGCGGGCCGAATTTGCGGTGACGTGCAGTTTCTGGTCCAAGCTTCAGGCAAGGGGAGAGATTCGATAATGGCAACCACCGACAACGCCTTGCCCAAGCACCATGCCGCCACCCAGAGCGAGAAGCGGGTCATCACCGCCGCGTCGCTGGGGACCATTTTCGAATGGTACGATTTCTACCTTTACGGCCTCCTCGCCACGATCATATCCGCCCAGTTCTTTTCGGGCGTGAACGAGACGACCGGGTTCATTTTCGCGCTCGCGGCCTTCGCGGCGGGCTTTGCGGTGCGGCCCTTTGGTGCGCTGGTGTTCGGGCGGATCGGCGATCTGGTCGGGCGCAAGAACACCTTCCTGGTGACCATGGGGCTGATGGGGCTTTCGACCTTCATCGTCGGCCTCTTGCCCTCCTACGCCTCGATCGGGGTTGCGGCGCCAATCCTGCTGGTGCTGATGCGGCTGATCCAGGGTCTGGCCTTGGGCGGCGAATATGGCGGCGCGGCCACTTACGTTGCCGAACATGCCCCCAACAACAAGCGCGGGCTTTACACCAGCTTCATCCAGACCACCGCTACGCTGGGGCTGTTTGCCGCGCTGCTGGTGGTTATCGGCACGCGCACCGCGATGGGCGAAGCCGCGTTCAAGGACTGGGGCTGGCGGATTCCGTTCCTGGTTTCGATCATTCTGCTGGCGGTTTCGATGTGGATCCGCATGCAGCTGGCCGAAAGCCCGGTCTTCCAGAAGATGAAGGACGAAGGCACGACGTCGAAAGCGCCGCTGACCGAAGCCTTTGGCCAGTGGAAGAATGCCAAATGGGTGGTGATTGCCTTGCTCGGCGCGGTCGCCGGGCAAGCGGTGGTCTGGTACACTGGCCAGTTCTATGCGCTGTTCTTCCTTGAGAAGATCCTGCTGGTCGATGGCGCCACCACCAACATCCTGATCGCGATTGCGCTGGCCATCGGCACGCCGTTCTTCATCTTTTTCGGCTGGCTGTCCGACAAGATCGGCCGCAAGTGGATCATCATGGCGGGCTGCGCGCTGGCGGTGCTGACCTACTTCCCGGCGTTCCATGCCCTGTCGAAGGCGGCCAACCCGGCGATGACCCAGGCCAGCCTGTCGGCACCCGTATCGGTGACCGTCAATGAGAATGACTGCTCGCTGCAGTTCGACCCGATCGGCCGCAACAAGTTCGATGCCAAGAGCTGCGACATCGCCAAGTCCTACCTGGCGAGGAACGCGGTGAGCTACCAGGTGGTCGATGCGCCGGCCGGCACGGTGGCGACCGTCACGATCGGCGACAAGGTCATCACCGCGCCCGATCCGGCCAGGCTGGCCGGGGCTGACAAGGCCGCGGCGATCAAGGCCTTTGGCGGAGACGTGATCGCCGCTTTGCAAGAGGCGGGCTATCCGGTGAAGGACAACCCGGCCGCGGCCAAGGATGCCAAGGCTCCAGCGAAGATCCTCTATGCCGATCCGGCCCAGATCGACAAGGTGCTGGTGGTCGCGATCCTGACCTGGCTCGTGCTGCTGGTGACGATGGTTTACGGGCCGATCGCGGCCCTGCTGGTCGAACTGTTCCCCAGCCGGATCCGCTATACCTCGATGTCGCTGCCCTATCACATCGGCAACGGCTGGTTCGGAGGGTTCCTGCCGACCACGGCCTTCGCGATGGTCGCGGCGACCGGGGATATCTATTACGGGCTGTGGTATCCGATTGTCGTCGCCGGGCTGACGCTGGTGGCGGGGATCCTGTTCCTGCCCGAAACCTTCAAGCGCAATATCGACGATTGAGCCGGGCTGCCAAGGCAGCCCTGGTCTGTTTCAGTTGCACTGAAACAGGTGCAACACCGGCCCACTCCCCCTCCCGGCCACCCATAGGGTAACCTAGAGTTGGGTGGCCGGGAGGGGGAGTGGGCCGGTGTTGCTTCCGCGCTAGCGGAACAGGAACCGAGGGGCTGGAGCGGTAGCGGGAACCACAAAATAGCCGGATAGTGAAGCAATTCAGCCATTTTCGTGATCGCCTCCCCGCCAGATACCCCCAATTATACCCCCAAGCACGAACGGTTGCCGCCAGCACGGATCGATTTGCGCCCCGCAAATGGCCCTGCTATGCGCGCAAAAATGCCCCAAACGTCAAACCACGCAGAACCAAGCCCAGCGCCAATCTGGCGTCGGTGAGGTCGCGTCAGGCTGCACCGCTTCGCCTAGGTGTAGCTTAGCCCGGAAAAGCGTCCGGTTTGGGGCCGGAAGATCGGGGGTTCAAATCCCTCCACCTAGACCACCTTTTCGCGACATCTAGCCGCTATTGAAGCCGCCAGCTCCTGAGCATCGCCGCGATGCGGCTCGTTTCAGCCGATCGCGCACCATGCCGCCAAGCGTTTTGATTACCTGGCGGCGCGCCGCTTCCCTTGCCGCCGTGCATCCTGCATCGCGCTTTGCCTCGTACCGCAGGGGACCGGCACGGCTGGCCCGAACGGGTCCGGGCATGGCAGCGAGGGGCCTGCGCCAGCCGCTCCGGCTCCGGTTGCTTGGGGTTGTCCGGCTGATTGTCCATTTTCCCGCCCCCCTGCGTAATGGTGGAACTGATCGGCAATGACGGCCTGCCCGCCTTCGCTCACATGCACATGCCGAACTGTTTGCTCACGCGGCTGGTGCAGCTTGGCGAGCTCTGCCAGTGTTGCTCGGCTCGCGGCTTGGGCTTTCAGTGCCAGCCGTAACAATCTCTCTCCCGCGTCGGGGTGGCTATAGAGGCAGTTGCCTGCTTTGCGGGTCAGGTCGGTGAAAACCGAATCGAGCGTGAGGGCCTGAGCGATCAAGACCTGGCTCGAGATTGTCAGGTTGCCGCCTTCAACCTCACCTGTCAGCGCGGCCAGTCCATGCGCCAACTGACTGGCATCCACGGTATCAGAGACAGCCCCCGCCACTCCCCCAGCGACAAAGCCGTGCGATGCGATGGCGTGCCGAGCGCGAGGGCGAAGCGCCATTTCGCCAGCCGTCATGCAGCTCGCGCTTGTCGGATTTTCTCGCTCGCCGGGTTCGGGCTGGTGCTGATCGTCGGTCATGGCAGAGGATCCTTTCGTGCCTTGGCACCGATGTTTTGCGAGGTGCCGCAACGCTTGCCGATCACGCGCCCTCCCGGTTCCAGCCGCTCCAGGCCGAACTGTGACGCGGCTTCATGGCTTGCCCCTTTCAGCACATAGGCAAGCGCCGCCTCCAGATTGATGGCGTGAAGGCCGGGATTACCTGCCTCCAAGCCCAGCCGCCCGCCGATCGGGCGAGACAGGATCACACCCTTGCAGTAGGGCTGCCCGGTGATCTTGCGCAGCCAGCGCCGCAGCAAGGCTGTCAGACGCGGAACGTGAGCGACTGGCACATGGGCGAGCAGGTGGCAGTGTCCGCCCTTCCCGTCGCCATTCTCATGCACCCAAAGCCAAGCCGTTCCGTTGCCGTGGCGGGCCAGCGCCTTGGTCATGAGATGGCAGAATCGACCCGTCGCCTTCGCCATGCCCGCCAAAGGCACTCCAGCGGCCTGCCAATGGACTGTGAGCATGCGGGTGAGTGGCAGCCCGATCCTCCCGGCATGGCGCGCAGCGGCCTTCAGACTGCCAACTTGGGCCGCTGTCAGGGCATGGCTCTCCCGGTCGGCACGGTTGCGCGCTCCGCCTCGGCCAGTGGTGCACGGTAAAAGTCCTGCCACACCTAAACGCGCGCGCGTTAAATAGCATGATTCGTGCCAACTTTCGGAAACGACGCTTTTCAGCGGTGCGCCGCGCCCGCGCGCAGTCTTTGAAACTTGACCGTTTTGCGGTTTCGGGCAAGTTTCAAACGTGCCGCCAAATCGGGCCTGATGCTGCGACCTGGGCATGGCGAAAACGATCAAGCGCCAACCCACACAATGGCCAGCTTGCCGGTGCAGTTCGGTCGGCGCTGCCCGCTGTCACGGATAAGCCCCTTGCGGCGCAGCTCGCTGGTGCGCGGCTGGATTGACCAGCGGTCCATATCGAGCCGCGCCGCCAATTCATCGGCGGTAAGGCCATTTTCCCCAGCATCGCGGATTGCCCTCTCTGACATGCGCTGGAGCCGCCCCAGTTTGGGCGCTATGGCGTCGGCAGCGGCGATGGAGGTTTCCGCGTTCCGGTGCCCCGGTGCATCGGGATAGGTGCTCATGCCGCGCCTCCCTCTGCCAGCGGCGGCAAGTCCGCGCGGTCAAGTAGCTTGGCCAGCCAATCGGCCTGCGCTTCGCTCATGGGCGTCGGATCGACCGCGAGCTGGCCAAGGAATTGTCCAGCCTTGCGGCTCAGTCGGTGATGGCTGGTGAGCAGGGCGAGCGCCGCCGCTCGATGATCGGGAAAAGGCTGATCGGTCATTGCGGCCCTCCCCCAAAAGCGAGCGCAGCGACCATCGCGGCCAGTTCGGGCCGGACGTGGTGCGCTGCGATCAGGAATTGCGCCTGAATGGCGACGGAGTTAAGGGAATAGCGGAACCGGCCAGCCAGCAGATTCCGCGACGCCCCGGCCTTACCCGCCGGGGTTTCGCATTTCTGGCGCATGGCTCACGCCGCCTCGCCATTGATCAGGGTGTGCAGCGAGGCGGCTGGAATGAGGGTGCGCGCTCCAACCTTGCGGACATCGAGTTTGCCCGCCTTGATCAGCGCATAGATATTGGTCTTTCCAAGCGATGAAACGCGGCAAGCCTCCTCTATGCTGTAGGCGAGGGGGGCGGGTGTATTGGGATTGACGCTCATTTGCTGGCTCCTCTGTTTAGGCCAGCCATTCAATTCCCGCATTACACCATCGCATTGCAAGCGTGTCCGCCTGCGTCCGAGCGAACGCAAGCCCTGTGCAGTCAGCCTGCCGTCCCGGCCAGATGGCGGACATCGTCTATCAGGCAGTCGATGTATCGCTCGCCAAGGCCTTCATGATCGATGATCTGCAATTTGCGGATTAGCGCCGAATGATCGGGAGCGCGCGCATTCATTGCCTCGCCCAGCGCCTCCTCGTAGTCACCCAGAATCGCCCGATGTTGCTCGTAGAGGTGGCCATACTTGGGATCATCGGGGTGGGTCTGGGCAAAGGAATGCGCGTTCAATCGGTTCTGGACCTCCTCCCACTTGCGCACGGCTGCGGTGAACTGGTCGGCTGGCGCTGCCAGTGCGGCGACGGGGACGGCGGCAGGCGCAACCACGATTGGGGCTGCCGCTAGGAATGCGCGCCGATCAGAAGTAGGTGCAGAAAAATCCATGATACGACTCCTTGCGGTCGGTTGTGGTTAGGGCCAGCCGGGGAGCTACCACCTTCCCCGCTGGCCCGCTCTCATCGGGCCTTTTGCCCGGTGAAACTCTATCCCGCTACCTGATCGGGAAACGGCACGATGTCGGCACCCTTGCGAAGCTGATCGAGGTAGTCGCTCCACCATTGGGCCATCGCCACACGCTCGCTCCAATGCGCGCCGCGATGATAGGCCGCGCGCACCTTGTCATCGTCACCGTGGGCAAGGGCGCGCTCGATTGCGTCGGGGTGCCACTTGCCGGATTCGTTCAAAAGTGTGCTGGCCATCGCGCGAAAGCCGTGGGCCGTCATTTCGTCGCTGGCATAGCCCAGCCGCCGCAAACCGGCGTTGAGGGTGTTTTCGCTCATGGGGCGCGATCGGGTGCGAATCGAGGGAAACACATAGCCGGTCGGGCCGCTCGCCGTTCGCACTTCCCGGAATAGTTCGACGGCCTGGTGCGAGAGCGGCACGACATGGGGGCGGCGCATTTTCATCTTGCCCGCCGGGATGGTCCAGAGTGCAGCGTCAAGGTCAATCTCGCTCCACTCGGCATGGCGAAGCTCGCCGGGGCGGACAAAGACATGAGGGGCGAGCTGGAGAGCCAACTTGGTCATGCCCTGCCCTTCATAACCATCTATCGCGCGCAGCAGCTCGCTGACGCGGCTGGCATCGGTGATCGCGCCATAGTGGGTGACGGTCGGCGCAGTCAGTGCGCCGCGCAAATCGCGGGTCGGATCGGAGGCCAGCCGCGCCGTCGCCACAGCGAAGCGAAAGACCGCGCTCGCCAGTTGCAGGGTGCGCCGGGCGCTTTCGAGATTGCCTTTGGCTTCGATCTTGCGAATTGCCGCCAGCACATCGGCTGGCTCAATCTCGGCAATGGCCAGCCGCCCGATGCCGGGATTGAGCAGCGAGAGCAAGTATTCGCTCCGGGTCGCTGTGGCAGGCGACCAGCCCTTTTCGCCGTCCCGCCTGCGCTTAGAGCAATACTCGTCTGCGATGGCGGTGAAGGTATCAGCCGCCTGGATGCGCGAGCGCACCTTGTCGCGCTGTTTCTCGCGCGAAGGATCCTTGCCTTGGGCGATCAGCGCCCGGGCTTCCTCGCGCCGCTTGCGGGCAGCGCCGAGGCCAATTTCGGGATAGGCCCCGATGGCAAGCAGCTTCTCGCGGCCTTCGATGCGATACTTGAGCCGCCAGAGCTTGCCACCAGCAGGGCTGACCAGCAAAAACATGCCGCCGCCATCCGACAACTTGACCGGCTTTGTGCCCGGTTTCGCGTTCCGGATCGCAACATCTGTGAGCGCCATCGCCTGCCAGCCCTTCCGGGGATTCGCCCCGCTGGATACCCCCAAGGCTGGGGGTATCGAATTGGCCTTTGGCAGATACCCCCCGATCATACCCCCACCGAATAGCGGCTGGACATGAACGGGCTTGAACGCCTGCGGCCTACTTTTGACCTAATAGCGTGGATTTTGGGGGCTTGTCCAGACGAATACGAACGCCGATGAACGGGAAAGTGGAGCGGGTAGCGGGAATCGAACCCGCATAGCCAGCTTGGAAGGCTGGTGCTTTACCACTAAGCTATACCCGCCCGCTCGCAGACGCGTGCCGCGCCCTATGCGACAGGTCCGCCGCGCGGTCAATCCGCCCCAATAACCTGTCATATTTTTCAGGGTTTACCTTCCCGCTGAGCAGGCGCAGCTTCCCCGCCGTCGTGACAACGGGCGGCAAGGAGGGGACAATGAACAATATCAGGAACCTGTGGGCCGAGACTTTCGGAACGTTCTGGCTGGTACTGGGCGGCTGCGGCACCGCGGTGCTGGCGGGCAGCGGGGTAGGCACGCTGGGGATCTCGATCGCTTTTGGCCTGACCGTGCTGACCATGGCCTATGCCGTGGGCCACGTATCGGGTGGGCACTTCAACCCGGCGGTGACGGTGGGGCTGTGGGCTGGCGGGCGCTTTCCGGCCAAGGACATCCCGCTTTACGTGCTTGCCCAGGTGGTCGGCGCGATCCTCGCGGCTTTCGTGATCTACTGGATCGCGAGCGGCAATGCCGACTGGTCGCTGGCCAAGGACGGGCTCGCCGCCAATAGCTATGGCAAATACACGATGGCTGCGGCGTTCGTCACCGAAGTGGTGCTGACCGCGTTCTTCCTGATCGTGATCATGGGATCGACCCACAAGCTGGCCCCGGCCGGCGCCGCGCCGATCGCGATCGGCTTTGCGCTCACGCTGATCCACCTGATCTCGATTCCCGTCACCAACACCTCGGTCAACCCGGCGCGCAGCACCGGCCCGGCCTTGCTGGTGGGCGGCGATGCGCTGGGCCAATTGCCGCTGTTCTGGATCGCCCCGCTGATCGGCGGCGCGCTGGGCGGCTGGCTTTACCGCACGCTGATCTGCGAAGATTAGTCCGACCAAAAGCCCTTCCCCTGTGGGGAAGGGTTGGGATGGGGGTACAACGCTGGCGTCGAGCCCCCACCCCCAGCCCCCTCCCCGCCGGGGAGGGGAGATTACGCCAAAAAGAAACCCCCGGGGCCAGGCGGCACCGGGGGCTTTCTTTTGGGCTGGAGCTGAGGGGCTTACTTGCCCTTCTTCTCCGCCCAGATGTTGCGGTACGACATGTAAGCCAGCGTCGTCGCAAAGATCAGGAACAGGATCCACCAGGCCCCGGTCTGGTGGCGCTGTTCAAGCTCGGGCTCGGCGGTCCAGACCAGGAAGGCCGAAACGTCCTGGGCCATCTGGTCCTTGGTCGCCTTGGTCCCGTCCGAATAGGTCACCAGGTCGTCTGAAGCCAGCGGCGGGGCCATCGCGATGTTGAGGTTGGAGAAGTAGGGGTTGTAGTACATCCCCTCAGGCGTCTTGGCGTCGGGGAACTGCTTGACCAGTTCAGCCGGCTGGCTGGCTTCATAACCGGTCAGCAGCGAATAGATGTAAGGCGCACCGCCTTTCCGCGCCTTGGTGATCAGCGACAGATCGGGCGGGACGCCATTGCCGGCATAGACCACCGGCTGGAACTTGTCCGAAGGCAGGCCAGGACGGTCCTTCATTTCGCCAGTCAACGGATCCTTGGCGTTGACAGTGGCCTTGGCGGCCAGTTCCTTGACTTCCTTTTCGGTGAAGCCGGCGTGGACCAGGCTGCGGTAAGCGACCTGTTGCAGCGAGTGGCAGCTGGCGCAGACCCCGGCATAGACTTCAAAGCCGCGCTTGAGCTGCTTCTTGTCGAACTTGCCAAAGGGCCCGTCGCTGGCCAGCTTGAGCGGTTTGGCGTGTTCGCCAAATTCAGCCGCCGCCGATTTGGGCAGGCCGTCCTTGCTCAGCTGGATCGTATCCCAGAGCAGTGACCAGGCGAGTGCGACCGTAAAGAACAGGCCGACGAGGATGGAGAAGATGCGGATCATGATGGTCTCTTTCGTCTCTGTCCCGAGGGTCAGTCCTTGGCCAGCTTGGCCGCGCCGTCATGCCCAAGCACGCTCTCAGTGATCGAGAAGGGCAGCGGATCGGGGCGCTCGATCGAAGAGACGATCGGCACAATGACCAGGAAGTGGAGGAAATAATACATGGTCGCGAGCTGCGAAACAAACACGTACGGCTGTTCTGCCGGAGCCTTGCCGAGATAGCCGAGGATCAGCACGTCGATCACCAGCACCCAGAAGAACTTGCGGTAGAGCGGGCGATAGCTGGCCGAGCGAACCGGCGACTTGTCGAGCCAGGGCAGGAAGAACCAGACCAGGATCGCTGCGAACATCGCCATCACGCCCAGCAGCTTCGCATCGAAGATCAGGAAGTTCTGGGTGAAGCTGCGCAGGATCGCGTAGAACGGCCAGAAGTACCATTCGGGCACGATGTGTGCCGGGGTCTGCATCGGGTTGGCAGGAATGTAATTTTCCGGGTCGCCCAGCGCGTTGGGCATGTAGAACACGAACACGCTGTAGACGATCATGAGCAGGCCGATCGTCCAGCCATCCTTGCCGACGTAATAGGGATAGAACGGAACAGTATCGCTTTCGCTCTTGACCTCAACCCCGGTCGGATTCGACGAGCCGGGGATATGCAGCGACCAGATATGCAGGATCACCACGCCCAGGATCACGAAGGGCAGCAGGAAGTGGAGCGAGAAGAACCGGTTCAAGGTGGCATTGCCCGGGGCAAAGCCGCCCAGCAGCCATTCCTTGAGCGGTTCGCCGATCAGCGGGATCGCGCCGAACAGCCCGGTGATGACCTGCGCGGCCCAATAGGACATCTGGCCCCACGGCAGCACATAGCCCATGAAGGCAGTGGCCATCATCAGCAGGAAGATCACCACGCCCAGCAGCCAGATCATCTCACGCGGAGCCTTGTACGAACCGTAGTAGAAGCCCCGGAAAATGTGCAGGTAAACCACCGCAAAGAACGCCGCAGCGCCGTTGGCATGGCCATAGCGCAGCATCCAGCCCCAGTTGACGTCGCGCATGATGTGCTCGGTCGAATTGAACGCAACCGACGTATCGCCGCCGTAATGCATCGCCAGGATCACGCCCGAAACGATCTGGATCACCAGGCACAACCCGGCGAGAAACCCGAAGTTCCAGAAATAGTTGAGGTTGCGCGGCACTTCGTACCCGCCGCCGACCGCGTTGTAGACCAGCCGCGGCAAAGGCAGCCTTTCGTCAAGCCAGGTCATCAGCGGGTGGCTGGGCTTGTATTCCTTGGACCAGGGAAAGCTCATGATGGTCTACCTCAACCGATCTTCACGATGGTGCCGCTGAATTCATATTCAGGCACTTCAAGGTTCTTGGGGGCCGGACCTTTGCGGATGCGCCCGGCGGTATCGTAGTGCGAGCCGTGGCACGGGCAGAAATAGCCGCCGAACTCACCCTTCACTTCACCCGTGCCGGCTCCCTGCGGGATACAGCCAAGATGCGTACAGATGCCCATGGTGATCAGCAGGCTTTCGTGACCTTCCTTGGTCCGCTGAGCCAGAGTCTGGGAATCGCGCAGAGCCGCCAATTGCTTCGGATCGTTGTCGACCGTCTGGGCGGCCGTGATTTCCGCCGGGGTGAGGTTGCGAATGAACACCGGCTGCTTGCGGAACACCGCCTTGATCGCCTGGCCGGGCTGGACCGCTGCAATGTCGACTTCGGTCGAGCTTTCGGCCAGCACATCGGCCGAGGGCCACATCTGGCTGACCAGCGGGACGATCACGGCAACGCCGCCAACCCCGGCTGCGCTTACCGCTGCGATATTGATGAAATCGCGCCGCCGCACACCCTCAGATTCACTGGCACCTTCTGTGCCGAGTGGCGCGCCGGTTGCCGCTTCTTGTGCCATGGTCGAACCGATCCTGTTCTTGCCGGTCTTGCCATCGGCGCATTCGGCGCCTCAGGTTTGACCCAACTGATTTTCCTGCCTTCAGGAAGCCCCTATGCGAACCGCCCGCGCACCGCAAGATGCCGCTTAGCCGGACGGTTTGGCGGGCCTGATAGACGCGAAGGCTGGCGCTGCCAACAGCCAATTTGTGCATTGTTGTTGAGAGCGATGCAACTGGCCTGAACCTTGGTTCGCAATCTCGGAATCCCTCTATTCCGTTCGTCCCGAGCGAAGTCGAGGGACTGCCTCGCCGCGATCCCTCGACTTCGCTCGGGACGAACGGTTTTGGGGAATCCTTCCGCCATATTGTCGCCTAGAGGCCAATCAGCGATATCTGGCGGCCATAGTCGGGCTCGGCGCGGTGGGTCGCGCGGCGGAACGAAAAGAACCTTGCCTCGTCGGCATAGGTATCGAGGCCAAGCCGCTCTACCGCGCCAATTCCGGCCTCTTCAAGCCGGGCGGCGACGTAGCGTTCAAGATCGAACTGCTGGTGCCCTGCACGGCCCGCGGCGAAGAACCGGGCGTTGGCGGGGTCGAGCGCGACCAGCCTGTCGTGAAAGCCTTGGTCGACCTCATAGCTGGACTGGGCAATGCACGGCCCCACGGCGGCGAGGATCCGGCTGCGTTTGGCTCCCAAAGCTTCCATCGCGGCGATGGTGGAATCGGTTACCCCCAGCACCGCGCCTTTCCATCCGGCATGCGCCGCCCCGACCACGCCGGCTTTGCTATCGGCGAAAAGCACCGGGGCACAGTCAGCGGTGAGGATGCCCAGCAGTACGCCGGGCCGGTCGGTGACCATGGCATCGGCGGGGGGACGCGTATCGTCGTTCCAGTCCCCGGCGGCGACACAGTCGGCCCCGTGGACCTGATAGACCCCCACCAGCCGCGCGCCGGGCAAGACCGCTGCGGCGGCGCGGCGGCGGTTCTCGTGGACCGATTCCAGCGCCGGATCGTCCGACGCCATGCCGCGCAGGCCGGTGTCGAGCCCGGCGACCACGCCCTGGCTGACCCCGCCGCGCCGCCCCAGGAAGCCGTGCGGCACGCCGCCCAGCAGTCCTGCGCGGATGACTTCGACTGGCTCAGCCAAGGCTTTTGCTCGCTTGTTCGAAGGTGTCCTTGGACAGCCCCGGCTGGGCCACGATCCGCTCCAGCGCGGCGCGCATCAAGGCCGCCCGGCCCGGCTCGATCCGCCGCCAGCGCCCCAGCGGCGCGACGAACCGCGCGGCGGTCTGGGCGTTGAGCGGGTCGAGTGCGAGGATCAGGTCGGCAATCAGGTCATAGCCTGCACCGCTGGCCTGATGGAACACTCCGGAATTCATCGCTGCCGACATATAGAGCGCGCGGGCGCGGTTGGGGTTGGCGAGGGTGAAATCGGGATGCCCGGCCAGCGCCTTGACCTGCTCCAGAGCTTGCGGGTGGAGCGAACCAGCTTGCAACCCGAACCACTTGTCGATCACCAGCGCATCGCCGGCATGGCGGGCATGGAAGGCCGCCAGCTTTTCGGCGCGCAGCGGAGTCTCCAGCCCGCAGAGCACGCCCAGCGCGCCTTGGCGGTCGGTCATATTGTCGGCGGCATCGAACTGGCTGGCGGCAAGCTGCGCGGCGAGATCCGGCACTCCGGCGGCCAGCAACACCAGGGCCTGGGTCTTGAGCTTGCGGCTGCCGCGCGCCTCGGCCGAAAGGCTGTAGGGCACCGCGCTGGCGCGGGCATGCAGCGCAACCAGCGCATCGGTCAGCTCTGCGCCGAGGTAAGCCTTGAGCCCCTCACGCGCGGTGCGGATCGCAGCGGGATCGGCAGCTGCGAACTGTTCGGCAAGATAAGCCTCGCCCGGCAGGATCATCAGCTCGCCGCGCATCAGGTCGTCGAGCGCGGGATCGGCAATCACCGCCGCCAGGGCGTCGCGGATCGCCTCACGCTCCGGCCCCGAAGCTCCGCTCACCTCAGCCACCAGATGCTGGACCACCAGCTGCTGCAGGGCTTCATAGCGGGCGAAGGGATCGTCGTCCTTCGCGGCGAGGAACACCAGATCCGCCGTGCCTTGCCCGGCATCGAGCGCGACCGGGGCCGAAAAGCCGCGACCCAACGAAAGCACCGGGGCCTGGGCAAAGCCGGGGAAAGCGAACTGCATCTCGGCGCGGTCGAGCACCACCAGCTGTTCGCCGCGGTGCGTGCCGCTGGCGCGGTCGAACAGCGCGAGGCGCAGCGGGATCACCATCGGCTGCTTGTCGGCCTGGCCCGGCGTGGCGGGAACGTCCTGCGTCAGGGTCAAAGTGGCGACGTCATCTTCGTGGGTAATCCGCGCGGTGACCTTGGGGGTGCCGGCCTGGCTGTACCACAGACGGAACTGGGTCAGGTCGATCCCGGCTCCGGCCTCGATCGCTTTGACAAAGTCTTCGCAAGTCGCCGCCTCGCCGTCGTGGCGGTCAAAATAGAGGTCGCACCCGGCGCGGAACCGCTCAGGCCCGACCATGGTGCGCATCATCCGGATCACTTCGGCGCCCTTGTTATAGACCGTCGCGGTGTAGAAGTTGGAGATCTCCTGATAGCTATCGGGCCGGATCGGGTGCGCCAATGGCCCCGAATCCTCGGGGAACTGCGCGGCGCGCAGCACCCGCACGTCCTCGATCCGCTTGACCGCCTCGCTGCCCATGTCCTGGCTGAACAGCTGGTCGCGCAGCACGGTGAAGCCTTCCTTGAGAGAGAGCTGGAACCAGTCGCGGCAGGTGACCCGGTTGCCCGACCAGTTGTGGAAGTATTCGTGCGCGACCACGCCCTCGATCCCGTCATAGTCCATATCGGTTGCGGTATCGGGATCGGCCAGGATATAGCGGGTGTTGAAGACGTTGAGGCCCTTGTTCTCCATCGCCCCCATGTTGAAGTCCGACACGGCGACGATGTTGAACAGGTCAAGATCGTACTCGCGCCCGAAAGTCTCCTCGTCCCACTTCATCGAATCCTTCAGCGCCTGCATCGCATGATGCGTGCGGTCCTGGTCGCCCTCGCGGACCCAGATGTTGAGATCGACTTTGCGGCCTGACATCGTGGTGAAAGTGTCATGGTTCGCCACCAGATCGCCCGCGACCAAGGCGAACAGATAGCTCGGCTTGGGCCAGGGATCGTGCCAGGTGGCCGAATGCATGCCCTGCGCGCCCTCGCCCGTCGCGGTGCAGTTGCCGTTGGACAGCAGCACCGGGAACAGCGCCTTGGGGCCCTCCATATGGACGGTATAGACCGACAGCACATCGGGTCGGTCGGGGAAGAAAGTGATCCGCCGGAACCCTTCGGCCTCGCACTGGGTGCAGAGCATCCCGTTCGAGGCATAGAGCCCCATCAGCTGGGTATTGGCCTTGGGACTGAGCGCGGTGGCCACCGCAACCTCGTGGGCATCGCCGGGCAGATCGACCAGCAAGTCGTCGCCGTCCATCCGCCAGGCGTTGGTGGGCTGACCATCGACCAGCACGCTTGTCGCCGCGATCCCGTCACCATTGAGTCGCAGCGTCTGGCTCTGCCCGTTGCGCTGAACCTTGAGCGTGGCGACCACCCGGGTCTGCTCGATCCCCAGGTTGAAGGCTAGCGTCACTTCGGGGACCAGCCAGAGGGGCGGCTGGTAATCGGCGCGGTGGATGACCTGGGGGGCGGGGGGCGGGGATGAAATGTCCATGCCTCTCTCTAGCCATAAGGGAGCCCTTGCATAAACACCCAATTCACCGTTCACCCTGAGCTTGTCGAAGGGCTGCCCTTTACTTGCGGCGTAGCGCGGGGCCCGAAGTGAAGGACAGCCCTTCGACAAGCTCAGGGCAGACGGGGCTGGGGTCAGGCGCTATGGGGGGCGAATGAAACGCCTGTTCATCTTCGGCCTTGGCCATTCCGCCGCCCGCATTGCCATTGCCGCCGAGGCGCGTGGCTGGGAGGTCGTCTCAACCGGCCGCGCGGGGACGCTGGCGTTTGACGATACCGGCTCGGTCCGCATGGCACTCACCGACAGCCAGCAGGTGCTGAGCTCGGTCCCGCCCGGCGCCGATGGCGATCCGGTGCTGGATAGCTATGGCGATGCGCTGGCGGGCAAGGGCCTGACCTACCTCTCATCCACCGGCGTCTATGGCGACACCGCAGGGGCCTGGGTCGACGAAAGCGCCCCCACAGGCACCGGCCGTCGCACCGCGCGCAGTGAAGCCGATATGGCATGGCTGGCCCGCGGCGCGCGAGTGCTGCGGCTACCCGGGATCTACGGCCCCGGCCGCTCGGCGCTCGACCGGGTGCGAGAAGGCACCGCGCGGCGGATCGACGTTGCGGGACAAGTCTT